>Ga0116219_10000317_pt1 | contig 51740 bp, 39 predicted proteins | sample Sb_taG_4_FD_91019 | JGI IMG/M metagenome (GOLD analysis project Ga0116219, IMG submission 91019) | Peat soil microbial communities from Weissenstadt, Germany - Sb_50d_6_BS metaG | ecosystem: Environmental > Terrestrial > Soil > Wetlands > Peat | place: Germany: Weissenstadt | collected 2010-09-21 | reverse complement strand
GGCTATAGATGATGAAAACCGCCAGGCCTTGCTGTAACGTCCAGAGGCGTAATGATTTACGCTGCTTACTGCCCCAATGCCCGTTTGAGCGACCGTCAAAGTCTGCGTTGACCCTGGGCACTCCCATGACTTCGGCTACAAGCCATTTGCAAGGATATAGCCGGTCATTATGTTCCACGGCCTTTGTGTAGTTGTCTTTGTCAAGCCAAGAATCATAATCGTTTGTGTTCGGGTAAGTTTCATCGAAACGAGCAATAGCGGCGAGAATATCAGCACGGGTCATCGGCGTCTCCTGAGATACGGGCCACCCTCGGCGGTTCAGCTCCTCCCAACGCGGGTCGTTGACCGCCAGCATGGCCCTTGCGAACCAGGTGATTAGCCTGACCGGCCGGTCAGCATAATTCGGCCGGTCAGCATAACGCCGCGCCGGTCAGCATAATTCGGCCGGTCAGCATAACGCCGGCGTGGTTCGCCGACGCCAGCCCAGCCGTCCCTTCCTTTAGAACACCGCTTGCGCCCTCTGTCAAGCACCGTTGCGACGTTCGTGCGTTTTCTTCTCTTGACGGGCCGCCTTCTTTACTGTACATCAGTTAACTGATCGACCATTCAGGTTCTCGCCCCGGGAGGAGATCCATGAGCGACGACCCCATCCCCCAACCCGTACCGGCCACACCCCTTCCACCGCCGCCGGCACCGCGGTTGCTCGATCAACTCCAGGAGGCAGCGCGGCAACGCGGCCACCCCGAAGCAACCGCGGTTGCCTTCGCAGACTGCTGCCGCCGCTTCCTTCTCTTTCACGGCAAACGGCATCCGCGCGACCTGGGCCTGGCCGAAGTGGGCCAGTTCCTGGAGTCGGTGGCCCGCACCGAGAACGACCCAGTGCGGGCCATCGCTGCTTGCCGCGACGCCCTCGACTTCCTCTACCGGGAGGTACTGCACCTGAACCTCGGCGAGCTGCCGTGCCCACGGCCGCCGCGCCTGCTCGACCAGGTGCGGCAGGTCCTGCGCGTCCGCCACCACGCCCTGCGCACCGAGACCTGCTACGTCCAGTGGATCACCCGCTTCATCCTTTTCCACGGCAAACGGCACCCGCGCGACAGGGGCGCCGCCGAGATCGAGCAGTTCCTCACCCACCTGGCGGTCAACGGTCGCGTCTCGGCCAGCACGCAAAACCAGGCGTTCCATGCACTGCTCTTTTTGTACCAGCAGGTGTTGGAGATCGACCTGGGCCGCAGCGACGCGGTGCGGGCCCGCCGGCCGAAACGGCTGCCCGTGGTCCTGGCGGCGGCGGCGGTGGCGGCGGTCCTGGAGCACGTGGACGGGGCCGACGGCGTCTTCCGCCTGATGGCTCGACTCCTGTACGGCTGCGGCCTGCGGCTCCTCGAGTGCTGCCAGCTGCGCGTCAAGGACGTAAATCTGGCGCGAGGGCAGATCGTGGTCCGCGGCGGTAAGGGGAACAAGGACCGCGTGGTTATGCTGCCCCGGTCGGTGCGCGGCGACCTGGAGCGGCAACTGGAGTGGCGGCGCCGGCTGCACGAGCGCGACCTGGCCCGGGGCGTGGCCCGGGTGGAGTTGCCCGATGCGCTGGAGCGGAAATATCCGCGGGCAGCCCAGGAGTTCGGCTGGCAGTTCGTCTTCGCCTCGCGACAGCTGTCGTACTGCCCGCGGACCGGGCGCCGGGGCCGGCACCACGTCTACCCCACTTCGGTGCAGCGGGCGGTCGCGGCGGCGGGCGACGCGGCCGGCCTGGGGAAGCGCATCCACTGCCACACATTCCGGCACAGTTTCGCGACGCACCTGGTGGAGCGCGGCGTCGATATCCGCTCGGTGCAGCTGCTGCTGGGACACGAGAGCCTGGAAACGACGATGATCTACACGCACGTGGCGCGGCAGGGGGTGACCGGCGTGGCCAGCCCCCTCGACGTTCTGGCGAACCTGACCCCGGTCGAGGTACAGGCGGCTGTCGAGGCCACGCGCCAGCTGACGGGGGTGGCGGACGGCGCCCGGCAGCGCGGCGTCCCGCAGGGGGTCAACTGACCTGGAGCGGGTTGGCGGAGACGGGTTAGAATCCGCGCTGTGAGAGGTAATCGGCATTCGGCATCCTCCCCGCGGAGAAACTCATGGCGCGAGGCAAACTCTCCCGCAACGCCGCCTGCCCCTGCGGCAGCGGCCGGAAATACAAGCACTGCTGCTGGGGCAAGGCCTTCGATTGGGTCGAGGACGAGCAGGGCGGCCCCTTCCGCGAAGTGCCGTTGTCGGCGGAGGCTCGGGCGCTGCTGGAGGCGCAGCGGCAGCGGTTCCGGCAGCGCTTCGGCCGCGACCCCGGCCCGGACGACCTGCTGTTCTTCGACGCTCCGCCGCTGGAGCACGTGGAACATCACCTCGTCGAGGCCATGAAGCGGGCGCGGCTCGACCCGGCCCTCATCTACGCCTTCGAGCAAACCGGCCTGCTCGTCACCCAGGACAACCAGCAACGGATTCCCGAGCACGACCTGCAGGCGTGGCACGCCGCGGTCGCCTGTTACAACGCCCGGCGCAACCGCCCCACGTAGCCGCTCCTGCGAAGCGGGGCGCCACGGCAGCTCGATTTCGACGGAGGTAAACGGCGTGGCGACGATTTCCCGTAACTCTTGTAGTGCTGGAGGTTACGCCGACCCTGTTGCGGGATGTCACTGCGAAAGGGTGTGTGGCGCGAAATGAAAAGAAGAAACGGCCGCCCATGCCGCCGCCACTTCTTGACCGGTCCGCACGGCCGTCGTCCCGTATCATGGAGCCACAGCGCTCGCCGTGACTCCTTCTCCTTGGGACAACAGGAGGCACCTTGCCCAGGATACCGAAAACTTGGGCAAGTTGCCCCGTGTGTCGCCGCAAATGCTGTGCTAAGCTCTGCTTGCGGCAGCAGCCAACTTGCCCAAGTTGCGCCGGAAACCTGGGCAAGTTGGCCGTATTTCCCGCCGTGGCCTCAACCGTTGCGGCAGGCGCGTGGCCCGGCGCTCTCGCCCCGTCTGCTCTATAATGAGGGAGGCGTGGCCTGGACTCTTCACACCTCCTCGCGCCGTACGGCGCCCTCGCATAAGGAGATTGCCTCAGAACCACCCCCAGCGCTGTCGCCCCGTCGGTGGCCGGTCTGGTCGAGGCGGTGACGCACAAGACGGCGTGGACGGTCAACCACGGCACCGAGGTCAAGATGGCGCAGGGGCTGACGACGGAGATCGAGGGGAGCCCGACATAGGAAGCCGCTTGCGGCTTTGCACGATGAGGAGTGGAGACATGAGCGAACCGATTTGGTCGCGGCGCTTTGCCGCAGACGTCGCTAAGGCGCTAGGCTACCCGATGTCCGAAGAGGCGCCGGATGCGCAGGACGCCAGGCTGCGCGAGGAAGGCGAAGAACTCGTGGCGGAGATTGCCGAGAACTTCCGCTATCTGCCGGGTGAGCAGGTCAACTGGGTGTGCGACCTCGCAGAGTTCCTCCGTGCCAGGGGCGTCGGTGCAAAGGCCGGCCCGCGGCCCTACGGCTGGCCGGTCGCGAGGCTGCGGGAAGTCCGCGATTACCAGGCATTCCTCCGGACCCGCTCTGGCTCCGCGCTGCCGGCGGATGAGAAGGATTACTGGACCGACGAGGACCGGGAGGACATCCAGCGCGAGGCCCGGAGGCGGCTAGACGAGGAGGACCCGTACCCGTGGGAGGAAAATGATACCGCAGCCGGGTGACGTAGTCGTCTGCTATTTCCTGGGGGCCGAAGGGAGGAAGTGGCGGCCCAGTGTAGTGGTCTCTACCGATGCGTACCACGCCAGAGGCTCGGATGTCATCGTGGGTGAAATCACGAGGCAGCTGACCAAAGCGAACACGCCGATGGATTACCTCCTTCAGGACTGGGCGGCCGCCAGCCTGCATCAGCCGTCGGCCTTTCGCGTCTACTTCTCAATGGAATTGATGAGCAGGATTCGGCTGATTGGCCATCTCTCGGATCGCGACTGGCAAGAGGTGCAGGCTCGCCTGCGCCTCGGCCTGGCCGTGACGTAAACTCGAAGCACTCGTCCAATGGCGGACGAGCGAACGGAATCACACATTACGACGACGTGAAGGAGTCCCGAACCATGTGGGTATTCGACAACAGCACGGTGCCGTCGCTGAAGACGGCGCTGCCCGGGCCGAAGGCGCAGGAACTGCTCGAGCGCGACCAGCGCTTCACGTCGCCGTCCTACACGCGCGTCTACCCGCTGGTGGTGGCTCGCGGCAGCGGCGCCGTCATCGAGGACGTGGACGGCAACCTGTTCCTCGATTTCACCGCCGGCATCGCCGTCACCTCGACGGGGCACTGCCATCCGCACGTCGTCGCCGCCATCCAGGACCAGGCCGCGAAGCTGCTGCACATGAGCGGCACCGACTTCTACTACCAGCCGCAGACCGACCTGGCCCAGCGCCTGGCCGAATCCGCCCCCGGCACGTCGCCGAAGCGCGTTTTCTTCACCAACAGCGGCGCCGAGGCCCTCGAAGCCGCGCTGAAGCTCTCCCGCTGGCACACCGGCCGCTCGCGGGCCATCGCCTTCTTCGGCGCCTTCCACGGGCGCACTTACGGGGCCATGTCGCTGTCGGGGTCGAAGGTCGTCCATCGTCGCGGCTTCGCCCCGTTGGTGCCGGAGATCCATCACGCGCCGTTCCCGCGCGGCTGCACGACCTGCGCCGCCGGCGCCTGCACCTGCGTCGAGCAGATCGAGGACACCCTGCTGCGGCGGACGGCCCCGGCCGACGAGGTGGCGGCGATCTTCGTCGAGCCGATCCAGGGCGAGGGCGGCTACCGGGTGCCGCCGCCCGGCTTCCTGCCGGCACTGCGGCGGCTGTGCGACAAGTACGGAATGCTACTGGTGGCCGACGAGGTGCAGAGCGGCATGGGGCGCACCGGCAAGCTGTGGGCGGTCGAGCACTGGGGCGTCGAGCCGGACATCCTTTGTACGGCCAAGGGCATCGCCAGCGGTATGCCGCTCGGGGCGATCATCGCCAAGGACGAGGTCATGGACTGGCCCAGCGGCAGCCACGCCAGCACCTTCGGCGGCAACCCGGTTAGCTGCCGCGCCGCCCTGGCGACCCTGGACCTGCTGGAGGCCGGCTACATCCGCAACGCCGCCGAGCGCGGCGAGCAGCTGCGGCGGGGACTGCGGCAGCTGCAAGCCGAGCGCCGGGAGGTGATCGGCGAGGTGCGCGGCCTTGGCCTGATGACAGCCTGCGACCTGGTCAAGGACGGCGACCCCGCGCTGCCGGACCCGGCGCTGCGCGAGGACGTGATCCAGACGTGCTTCCGCCGCGGCCTGCTGCTGCTGGGCGCCGGCGAGAGTGCCATCCGCTTCTGCCCGCCGCTGTGCGTCACAGCCGAGCAGGTCGAGACGGCGCTGGACATCCTGGGCGGGGTCCTGGCCGGCAAGCCGCTTGCGGCTTAGCGGCATCCCCGGGGCGGGACTTAAGCTATAGTTGCTTGGCGGCTCCAGCCGGAACCTGGGGCGCTCGTCCCGCGCAGCACATTCCGAAGCAGATCCACCCGGGAGGCCCAGGACTCATGGCCAGACCCCTACCCGCCAATTCGTCTCCCCCGCGCAACGGCACCCACAGTAGCGTCTCCAGCCTGGCGGCCAACCTCGCCCTGGCCCCCGCCGACGACGACGACCTCGCACAAATCCTGCCGGGCTGGATGGACGAGTCTGCCCCGCCCCCCGACCCACCGGCCCAGGAAAACGGTGCCCTCGCCGAGCAACTCGCCGAGGCGGAGCGGCAACTCATCGAGTTGCGGAAGGACGCCGAGGAGGCGCTGCTGCAGCAGCAAGCCGAATTCGAGCGCATCCTCGAGGAGAAATCGGAGCTGATCCGCAACCTGCACCTCAAAGTCCAGGAACTGCAAGACCGCCCCGCGGCCCCGACCTGCACCCCGCGCGAAGAGGATCTGATGGCGCTGAGCGAGGAACTGGAGCGCGAGCGCCAGCAGCTCAAGGAAGACGAGGCCGCGCTGATGGAGCAGATGGGGCAAATGGAAGTGCAGATGTCCCGCGAGCGTGCCGAACTGGCCCGACAGCGCACGGAATTGCAGCGTTTGCAGGGAGAAATCCGGCACGAACTGGAACTGGCCGCACGAGACGCCGCCCTTCGCGAGCGCCTGGCCCCGCTCCAGCGGCGGCAGCAGGAGATCAGCGCCCGGCGAAGCCCCGGCGCCACGCCGGTGCCGCCGGCCCCAACGATCCCGGCGTCCACCGCCCCGGCCAACGCCGTGCCGTTGGGCGGCAGCAACGGCCTCCTCCGGCGGATCTTCGGCTGACCCACCCCCTCAGCGTCGCTACGGTTTCTTCACGGCCCGGGCGTCCGGATCGGGCGCCTTGGCCCCCCGCGCCAACCGGCGGTGTTCCTCGACCTTCCCCGCGTCGCGTTGGTGCCGCTGGTAGAAGTCGGCGAGGGCCGCGTGCGCCGGGAGGTAGTCGGGATCCTCGTGCAGGGAACTGTAGAGCCACTTCTCGGCAAGGTCGGTGTGTCCCAGGGCGTCGAGGAGCACACCCATCTCACAGTGGACCGCCGGGTCGTGCGGTTTGATGGGCATTTCGCGGGCGCGCAGATCGCCCAGGCGCTCGCTGCGCGCCTTCAACTTTTCGGCCACGGCCTGCACTTCCGCGGCCGCTTCCTTGTTGTTCTCCTCGCGGAGGCACTGGGCGAGGGAGTAGTGGACCTCGTAGTCGTTGGGGAGGACGCGGGCCGCCTCTCGTAGCCGCTTCTCGGCCTCGGGCAGGTCGCCCGCGGCCAATTCGAGCTGCCCGCGGACCCGCAGGGCGAAGCCGGCCTCCGGGTTGTCGGCCAGGACAGCGTCGAGCAGCTGGCGCGCCTCCGGCGTTCGCCCCACCTTGTCGAGCGAATGGGCGATGCGCACGCGCAGGTCGGGGTCGGGCCAGCCGCGGCCGCGCAGCTGTTCCAGGTGCGGCAGGGCCTCGTGAAACTGGCCGCCCTTTTGCAGGACGACGGCCAGCCACCAGCGGGCCTCGTCGTTGTCCGGGTCTAGCTCGACGGCGCGGCGGTAGTCGGGAATGGCCTTGCTGGCGTTGCCCTGACGGTGGACGTTACCGCGGAGGTAGTGCGCCCGCGGGTTGTCGGGGTCGGCGGCCAGCCAGTGGTCGAGCATTTCGAGGGCGCCGAGGGCGCGGTACATGCGCGTGTTCCCCTCGGCGAGGGCCTCCCAGACGAGGGGGGCGATCGACGGATCCTTCTGCGCCCGGGCCCGCAGGAACTCCTCGACCTCGAGCAGGTCGCCCTTGACCGCGGTCAGCAGGGCCCATTCCAGGACCACGTCGGGCGACTGCTTGCCGTCGGGCCGGGCGCAGGCCTGGAGGTGGCGCTCGGCGGCGTCGAAGTCGCCGGCCCGGCGGGCGGCGCGGGCGGCGAGGACGTGGGCGGTTTCGTTCGCCGACCAGACCCGCAGGCAGGCGTCGAGGTGGCGGCGAGCCTCGGCGGTGTGGTAGTGCTCCAGCGCCGCACGGCCGGCGCGCAGGTGATAGCCGGCGTAACCCTGCGTGGCCAGGGCGGCGCCGCCGCCCACGAGGACCAGGAGGCCCCCCAACCAGAGCCAGCGCCGCCTCATCGTACCTTCTCCTCTCGTGGTCCGCTCCCCGCGCGGGCCTCACTCCTTCGGGCGGTCGCCGGCGGCCTCGCGGGCTAAGCGGCGGTGCTCCGCCGCCTTGGCGGCGCTGCCGGCCCGCTTGTAGAAATCGGCCAGGGCCTCATTCGCCTTGACGCGCACCTCGCCGTACTTGGGGCTCAGCCGCACCGCCTTCTGCAGCCGCCGCAGCCCCTCCGAATAGGATCCGATCCGCAGCAGGACCTTCCCCGCCTCGTACTGCGGGTCGGGGTTGAGCGGTTCCTTCCGGATGTCTTCCGTCACCAGCTTCTCGAGTCGCTCCAGGTCCGCTTTGGCCCGCTTCACCTGCGGGTCCATCGCCCGGGCCTTGTCGGTCTGCCCCGATTGCTCCAGACAGAGCTGAAGCTGCTGCAGCAAGTTGGCGTCCCACGGGGCGGCGGCGGTAGCCCGGCGCAGCAACCCCTCGGCCTCGGCGAATTGGCCGGCGTGGAGGGCCAGTTTGCCCCGCCTCGCCAGGGCCGCCGGCAAGTCCGGGTGCCGCGCCAGCACCTCGTCCAGCAGCCGCGCCGCCTCGTCCTGCTCACCGAGCAGGTCGCGGCACTCGGCCAGGCGCACGCTCAGGCCGGCGTCGTTGGGCCGGCTCCGGCACAGGTACTCCAGGTGCGGCAGCGCTTCCTGCGGCTGGTTGGTTTCCACCAGGACGGCGGCCAGCCGGTCGCGGGCCTCGTCCAGTTCGGGGTCGATCTCCAGGGCGCGGCGAAAGGCGGCGATGGCGGTGGTGTCGGCGTAGCTCTCGTGGGCGACCCGGCCGCGCAGCAGGTGGCCCATCGGGTCATCCGCCTGGCGCTCCTGCCAGGTCCGCACGGCCCAGTCGGCCTCGGCCAGGCGGTAGTCGCGGAGGAGGCCGCGCGCCAGCGCCTCCAGGATCAGCGGCGATTCGGGGTCCCTGGCCTCCACCTTCGCCGTGCAGAACTTCAGGACGTCGTCCACGTCGCCGCCCTCGGCCGTGAGGAGGGCCCGCTCCAGACTGATCTCGTCGTCGCGGCCGCGCCGCTCCTGGCAGCGGTTCAGGAATTCTTCCGCGTCGTCGTAGCGGCCGGCGCGCCGCGCCGCGCGGGCGGCAAGGAAGAGCACGTCGGGATCGTTCGGCCAGACCCGGAGGCAGTTCTGGAGGTGCTCCCCCGCCTCCAGGGTGTGATAGCGGTCGAGGGCCTTGCGGGCGGCGCGGAAGTGGTAGCCCGCCCAGAGCTGGATGCCGGCCACGCTCAGGCCGAACGCAATCAGGGCGATGAGGAGGAGGGCGGCCAGGGTGCGGCCCGGGTTTCGGCGCACGCGGCCGAGCACAGCCAGGAGCGGGCGCAGGACGGCCGGCGCCCGCCGGGGCGAGGCGGCGGGGGCCGGCGGCGCGGGCGCCTCGCTGCCGGGAGACGCCGGGGAGGGCGTCGGGGTCATATCGTCCCGTCTCCTGGTTCGGGTCCGTGCGGGGCCGAACAACGCGCTCCCTTCAAGAAACAGGTTGGCCAGGGTCCCCGTCAAGAGGACTCGCGCCTCGATGGAACGATTCGCGTCCCCCGGTCAGTCATTTCTCGTCGGGCACGACGATGTCGTACGACTGCTCGCCGCGCTGCACCGTGAACGTCAGGCCGGAGTTCTCCGGCTGGTCGTATTTCGTGGGGATCGGGACGTAGCGCCTGGCATGTTCGGTGATGTCCTTTGGCTTGTAGCCGCTGTTGTCCTCCTGACCTTCCGGTGGCTTGGGGGCTTGGTAGGTGTACTTCTTCGCGTTCCTGCCCTCCGGGGGCTTCATCGACGCCGTCTCGACGGCAATCTGCACCGCGCCGGGGTGGATGTTACGGATGGTGTAGCTGCCGTCTTCAGCAATCGGCGATACCTGTGTATTGCCGTCGTCGTTGACAAAGGTCACGGTACCGCCCTTGAGCGGGGCGTTCTTGAAGAGGACCTTGCCCGAGACGGTGCATTTGGCCTTGCCGCAGCCAACCGCGGCCAGCGACGCCATCAGGACCAGCGGCAGGACGAGCCGTGCGAGGGCCTTCCAGGGAGAGATGCGCATGAAACCTCACTGCCTTTCCGAACGGCGAGAGACCCTCGCGCGGGTGGCGCGACGGATCGCCTCGGGAGAGGAACGGGTGCCCAAGAAAGTCCGTCGGGCGCCGCGGCCCGGACTGCCAGCGCCCGACGGGGACGACTCTCACCAATCGGGGCCCAGGAGGTCCTGGGAGTTCGGGGTCAGGGCGGCCCACCAGGTGTTGCCGCTGATGGCTCCGCTGACGAAGTGGACGCTGCCGTCGCCCATCGCGGCGTTGATGCCGGCGGTGTGGGGCGAGCTGGCGCGCCAGTCATCCGCGACAGCGGCGCCGCCGCTGACCGGCGGCCGGATCTGGGGGACCTGCACCGGGCCGAGCGGATCGTTGTGATCGCTGGAGGCGATGATCGGCCCCCAGTCGGGCCAGTTGTTGTAGTTGTACGGGTCGCCGTTGGTGTTCATCGTGACCATCTCCTTCTCGGTGTAGAAGATGGTGTTGGAGGTGCCGTCCCCGATGCTCGCCGGGTAGCGCAGGGTGTCCCTGGCCCAGTAGCCTTCGCGGAAGACCTGCCCGTTGATGCCGTAACTGGAGTAGGGGACGTACCCGGGGTTGTTGGTCGGGTCCGCCGGGCAGACGTAAATCTTGACCCGGGCGCTGCCGTTCCACTCAAGCGGCCACTGCGAGTAGGTCGCGACATTGCCGTTGCGGTTGTCGTTGTCGTCGCCGTTGGCCACGTAGCTCGATTTGAAGAGGTTGTCCTGTTCAATGTACGGCAGGATGTGGAGGAAGGTGCCGCCGGTGCTGTTGTTGGGGGTCCCGTAGACGTTGGGGTACAGCCCGATCGAGGGAGGAATCTTTCCGTTGTTGGTGTCGCAACAGTTGATGGTGCCCAGCGTGATCTGCTTGAGGTTGTTGCTGCACTGGATGCGAGCGGCGGCCTCGCGGACTTTCTGGACGGCGGGAACGAGCAGGCCGATCAGGATGGCGATGATGGCGATCACCACCAGCAACTCGATCAGCGTGAATCCCCGCCAGCGGCGCAAGATACGAAGGAGAGGCATGACAGACTCCTCAAACGACAACGGATCGGGAAATAAAGTCCCAACAAAGCCACTACCAGCCCGCGACAGCCGCGCGGGGCCAATGCCGGTTTGAGCGAGCTGTTCTGCGACAAGCGAAACGACGATGCGCACGATGCCAGGGAGAACGAGTCCTCCTCCCTAATCCTGAACGCTATCGGTTGGGCAAACCGTTGTCAACGAAAAAGTGGTGAGAAATGCGGGGGAGCGGGGGAGAGGCGGTGCGAACCCCGGCGCTGGGTCAGAGGTGGAATCCTGACCCAGCGCCGGGGTTCGCGAACCCGGCTTGCGATTTACTCGGCGGGGTACAGCGCCGTGCTGAGGTAGCGCTCGCCGAGGTCGGGGAGGACGACGACGATCAGCTTGCCGGCGTTCTCGGGGCGCTTGGCCACCTGGATCGCGGCCCAGGCCGCGGCCCCGGAGCTAATCCCGCACAGGATGCCTTCCTCGCGCGCCATCCGCCGCGCCATCTCGAACGCGGGGTCCTCCTCCACCTGGATGACCTCGTCAACAATGTCCAGGTTCAGCACACGCGGGACGAAGCCGGCGCCGATCCCCTGGATCTTGTGGCCGGAGGGCTTCAGCTCCTGGCCGTGCATCTTCTGCGTGATGACGGGACTCTTCACCGGCTCGACGGCGATCGCTTTGAACGACGGCTTGCGCTTCTTGATGACCTCGGCGACGCCGGTGATGGTGCCGCCGGTGCCGACGCCCGACACCAGGATGTCCACCTTGCCGTCGGTGTCGTTCCAGATCTCTTCGGCGGTGGTGCGGCGGTGGACCTCGGGGTTGGCGGGGTTGTCGAACTGCTGCGGCATGAAGGAGTGGGGGATGGTCTTGAGCAGTTCCTCGGCCTTGGCGATGGCGCCCTTCATGCCCTTGGCGCCCTCGGTGAGGACGACCTGGGCGCCGAAAGCCTTGAGCAGACGGCGGCGCTCGAGGCTCATCGTCTCCGGCATGGTGGCGATGAACTTGTAGCCGCGGGCGGCGCAGGTGAAGGCCAGGCCGATGCCGGTGTTGCCGCTGGTCGGCTCGATGACCGTCGTCTCCTTGGTGATCTTGCCCTCGCGCTCGGCGGCGGTAATCATGGCGACGCCGATGCGGTCCTTGACGGACCAGAGCGGGTTGAAACTCTCCAGCTTGGCGGCGACGGTCGCCTTGGCGTCGCCGACGACGCGGCGCAGGCGGACCAGCGGCGTGTGGCCGAACGTCTGCGTGATGTCGTCATAGATGCGGCCGCGGAACGGTTGTGCGACGGACATGGGGACCTCCTAGAGACAGGGAAAACCAACGAATCCTTACGTCGGCAGTCAGTATATTGCGCCGCTTGCGGCTTCGCAGTTCATGCGAAGCCGCAAGCGGCTATTGCAGCTGGACACGCGGGCCCGGGCGGAAATCGACCACTTCCAGCTCGACGCTGGTGTAGCCCTGCCACTCGTTGATCTTCGGGGTGAAGGCGAGGCAGCAGCGGCCGCCGTCGGACATCAAGTCGTCGAAGCGCTCGCCCATGCCGAAGGCGACCGCCCGCAAGGTCGTGCCGTTCTGGCGCACGCGGAAGCTCATGTGCCGCTCGCCGCCGCCCATGCGCCGCGGCTGGCCCTGGATCTCTAAGCCGCCAGCCAGGAAGATCGGCCGGCCGTTCTCGCTGCCGTACGGCTCCAGCTTGTCGAGCTCCTTGATCAGCCCCATTGTCAGGGCGCTGAGCGGCACCTCGGCGTCGAGGACCAGGCGCGGGCTCGGCGGCCCCTCGGGGAAATGGGAGGCGGCGTAGGCGCAGAACCGGTCGCGGAACGTGTCGATGGCGTCGGCGCGCACCTTGAACCCCGCGGCGGCGCGGTGGCCGCCGTGACTGATGAGGCAGTCGCCGCACGCCTTGAGCGCCTCGTGCAGCGCGAAGCCGGGGATCGAGCGCCCCGAGCCGTGCCCCACCGGCAGGCCGCCGTTGTCGGCCGGGCGCACGGCGATCATCAGCACCGGCCGGGCGTAATGCTCGGCCAAGCGGCCGGCGACGATGCCGATGACGCCGCCGTGCCAGTCGGGGGAGGCGAGCACCAGGGCCGGGGCGGTTGTGAAATCGCGGTCGGCGATCTCGCGCGCCTGTACCACCATGTGCCGCTCGATGGTCTGCCGCTCGCTGTTCTGCTCCTCCAGGAAGCGGGCGCCGTCGAGGGCGCGCTGCGGCGAGGTCGTCGTCAGCAGCTCGACCACCAGCCGGGCGCAGCCGAGCCGGCCGGCCGCGTTGAGGCGTGGAGCCAACTTGAAGCCGACGTCGCTGGCCCGCAGTTCCGCCCCGGACGTGAGGCCCGCCGCCTCGATGAGCGCCTTCAGCCCGAGCGACGGCGCCTGCCGCAGACGGTTGAGCCCAGCGCGGACGAAGATGCGGTTCTCGTCGTGCAGTGGGACGACGTCGGCGATGGTGCCGAGACTGGCCAGCACGACGGCGTCGAGCAGGTAATCGCGGAAGCGCTGCGTCACCTTGTCGCTGCCGCTGCCGAGCTGGGCCAGCTTCCAGGCGACCTTGAAGGCGACGCCGGAGCCGGACAGCCCGCCGAAAGGGTAGGCGCCCGGCGGCAGGCGCGGGTGGACGACCACGGCGGCGTCGGGCCGGCGCTCCTTCGGCTCGTGGTGGTCGGTGACGATCAGTTCCAGGCCGAGGTCGCGCGCCACCTCGGCCTCGCGCAAGCTGGCCACGCCGCAATCGACGGTGACGACGACCTTCGCCCCCGATTCCGCGATCTGGCGGAGCGCCTCGGGGTTGAGGCCGTAGCCCTCCTCCAGGCGATGCGGGACGTAGAAGTCCGGCTCGGCGCCGAGCAACCGCAGCCCCTGGAGCAGGATGGCGGTGCCGGTGGTGCCGTCCACGTCGTAATCGCCGTAAACGCAGATGCGCCGGCCGGAGCGTGCGGCATCGTACAGGCGCTGGGCCGCCTCGGTGGCGCCGGGGAGCAGGTCCGGGGGGTGCAGCCCAGCCAACGGGGCGTCGAGGAAGCGGCGCGCCTGGTCGGGGGCGGTGACGTTGCGGTTGAGGAGCAGCTGCGCGACGATGGGTGAAACCTGCAGGGCGCGGGCGAGGCGCCCGACGGCGTCGGGGTCGTGCGGCAGCAGGTGCCAGGTTTTGGCGACGGGGGGCAAACCTTCGGTCCTCGTGGGTGAAGCGCGCCCATTATACCGTCGAGCCGGGTGGGGAGGGCAACAGAGGTTTAGCGGCCGCCCTCGGGGCGGCGCGGATTCATCGTTTCGCGAAACGATAAAGCGACGGCGGCCGCTAAACGTGTTCCTTCAACATCTTCACGAACTGTTTGAGCAGCGCCGTGTTGTCGTGCCAGGTGCGAGCGCTGACCACGTTGCCGTCCACCACACAGGCGCGATCGACGTAGGTGCCGCCAACCTGCGTGACGTCCAGCGCACACTTCGCGACCGTCGTCAGGGTGCGCCCGGACAGAACACCGGCCGCCGCCGCGATCTCGACGCCGTGACAGACCACCGCGACCGGCTTGTTGCCCTCGAAGAAGTGGCGCGTGATGCGCAGCAGGTCGCGGTTGTAGCGCAGGTACTCCGGCGCCCGGCCGCCGCTAAGGAAGAGGCCGGCGTACTCCTCGGGGGACACGTCGCGGAAGGCGACGGTCGCCTTGACGTGGTAGGCCGGTTGCTCGCGGGTGATGTCCCACGGGACGGCGTCGTCGGGCGGAACCTCGTGCATCACGCCGTGATACCAACGCGCCTCCGGGCCGGCCATCACCACCTCGAAGCCGTCTTCCGGGAGCCGGAAATAGGGATACAGTGTGTCCATCACCTCGGTGGCGTCGCCGACCGGCAGGAGGACCTTCGGCATAGTAGGATCCTCGCGGGGCTACCGGCGGCGCTTCCTCGGCCGCTCTTCCTCCTCGTCGTCCTCGTCGTCTTCGTCCTCGTCGTGGTGGCGGCGCTTCTTGCGCGGGGTCTCCTGGATGCCCTCGTCATCGTCATCCTCAGCCGCGCGGCTCCTCTTCCTCGGCCTCTCCTCTTCCTCCTCGTCCTCGTCGTCGGACGAGCGGCGCTTGTTCCGCGGCGTTTCGTCCTCGTCGTCGTCCTCGTCGTCGCGGGGGCGCGGGCGGCGCGGCCGATCTTCCTCTTCCTCGTCCTCGAAGCGGCGCTTGCGTTTCTGCTTCTTGCCCTCTCCGGCAACCAGGCCGAGCACTTCCTCGACTCCGACGAGGCCCAGGGGCAGCAGCAGGAACGGCCAGTTGAGGTAGTACCACAACGTGTAGCGGCAGTATGGCTTCGGTCCGTTGTTCTGCACCTCCATCTTGAAGTCCCCGAAGCCCTGCATCTTGGCCGCGTTGCCCGGCTTGTCGTCCGCTTTCTTCTTGACCGGGAGCCCGATGGCCACCTGTATGCCGAAGATCAGGATCGCTAGCCCGGCCGTGCTGAGGAAGGTAATCGAGCGCCAGCGGCCCGGCGGCATCGCGTAGCCGACCACCACCGCCGCCAGCACCAGGAAGAAGTAGACCGCCAGGAGCGGGGCTGCGTCCGGCTCGTCCGGGTTCTTGGTCGCCTTCTTGTCGTCTTTCGCCGGCCTTCCCCCCTGCTGCGGGGGCGGGGCGGCCATCTTCTTGGCCTCCTCCTCCATCTCCTTCTGCACCTCCCGGAGGTCCGAACCGGGGGAACTGCCGGCCCAGATCGCCTGGTAGCCGTTTTGCGTCGCCATGACGAACTTCCCGTTCTCGCCGATCTTTCGGGAGGGCTTCTTCTCGTTCAACTGCTTGAAGTCCTCGGGCTTACCCTCGCAGCCGATTTCGACCCACGGGAAGATGCCGATCAGCAGGATGAAGATGAGGAGGGACGGGGCGGGGAAGCGCCACCAGCCGGCGCGCTGCGGGATGCGGGGCATGCTTGGCTCCTTGATTCGGCGGCCGCCGGGAAGCGAGCAGCCAGCATGAGTATAAACACTATCCGCCGCGGCAACAACCACGCACTTCAGGCCGTCGCCCCCGACATCGCCTTGAAGCGCTTGACGCAGCCCGTGATCGCCACCTCCGTCGGCAGCCGCTCAATGCTCGACGCCCCGAAGAAGCCGACCACTCCCTTGGTGTGCTTCAGCACATATTCGGCGTCTTCCGGCTCGGCGATCGGCCCACCGTGACAGAGCACCAGGACGTCCGGGTTGACCGACTTGGCCGCGTCACACAGCGCCTGCACTCGCTTCGCGGACTGCTCCAGCGTCAGGGCGGTGCGGGCGCCGATGGTCCCCTTGGTCGTCAGTCCCATGTGCGGGATGAGCACGTCGGCACCGGCCTTGGCCATCGCCCGCGCCTCGTCCTCGGTGAAGACGTAAGGGCACGTCAGCAGGCCGATCTCGTGGGCCTGGCGGATCATTTCGACTTCCTTGTCGAAGCCCATGTCGGTCTCTTCGAGTCCCTGGCGGAAGGTGCCGTCGATGAGGCCGACGGTCGGGAAGTTCTGCACGCCGCTGAAGCCGGCCGCCTGCACCTCGCGCAGAAACAGCTTCAGGACGCGGAACGGGTCGGTGCCGCAGACGCCGGCCAGGACGGGCGTGTTGCGGACGACCGGCAGCACCTCGCGGGCCATGTCCATGACGACCTGATTGGCGTCGCCGTAGGGCATCATGCCGGCGAGGCTGCCGCGGCCGGCCATGCGGTAGCGGCCGGAGTTGTAGATGATGATCAGGTCGATGCCGCCGGCCTCGGCGCAACGGGCGGTGATGCCGGTGCCGGCGCCGCCGCCGATGATCGGCCGGCCGGCCGCCACCTGGGCCCGAAGGCGCTGCAGACACTGGTCGCGGGTGAAGAAGCTCATGAGGTGATTGTGCCGAGTCGCGGGGCGCGGGTCAAGCGCCGCGCTGGCCGGGGGTGGCAACTCCTCCGAGGGATCATCCGCGCCCCGTGCCCGTGCCCGTGCCCGATTCCAGACCGGGCACGGGCACGGGCACGGGAGTCGCTCCCGGATGATTTGCCACACCCCGCTCACCCGGCGTCGAACGACGGACTGGCCCCGGAGGGAGTCTTGACTTACACTGTCTAGAATGCCGACAGCGACTGCCGCACCGGAAGTGCGGCGGTGCCTCCGCCCCCGGCGCGACCCCCCTCTGTTCGCCAGCAACCCGAGCCCAAGTATGCCGCGTGACCATGCCACGGCCTGAACTCATTCGTAAGCAGGCGCCCGAGCCGCGCCCGTCCCTCGTCCGTCGTCTGCTCGCCCCGACGACGTCAGACGGACGGGGTCGCTGGTTGGTGGCCGCGGTCGGGCTGCTGCTGCTGCACCTGGGCAACCCGCTCGTCTGGCGGCACCCGCTGCCGGTGTGGTGGTTCCCGCCCGCCGGCCTGGGGCTCGCCCTCGTCGCCTGGCTCGGTCCCCGCATGGTGCTGCTGGTCTTTGCCGACGTGCTCCTGGTGGCCCTGCAAGCGCACCTGCTGCACACGCCGACCATCTGGGGCGACGGCTGGCTTCGGCTCCCCGGAGCCGTCGGGGAGGCGGTGACGGTGTCGGCCGAGATCCTGGCGGCCTGGGGCTGCTACTGCTACCTGGGGCGCGGCTCGCGCCGCCTCGGCGACCCGCGTTCGGCGACGCTCTTTCTCCTCCTTGTCCCCACCCTGACGGCCGGCGCCTTCGCCGTGCCGTTAGCATTGGCCGGCTGGGCGCTCGATCCCGAGCCCGGCCGCTTCCCGCGCTGGCTGAGTCTGTACTGGCTGAGCCACGCCCTGGGCTTCCTGGCGCTGGCGCCGCCGCTGCTGGCGACGTTGACCCCGTGGCTGGTGCGCCACCGCGCCGCCCTCCCCGAAGCGCCCGCCCAGGCGGCCGACGCGGAGGAGCCGCGCCGCATGACCTGGCCGGACATGGTCGAGGTCGCCGTCCTGGCCCTGCTGTTGGCGTTCCTGTCGCTGCTGCAGGCGTACCTGAACGCCCACCGCGAGGTCGCCGGCTGGCAGCTATGGGGGTTGCCGCTGTTGGTCATCGTCTGGGCCAGCCTGCGGCACGGGCTGCGCGGCGGCACGATCATGGCCGCTTGCGCCGTCGGCGCCCCGCTGCTGACGGGGCTGCTAACGCCGGGGACGACCCCGAACCCTTTCAGGGAATTCGAGCTGATCCTGCCGATCCTGCCGATCCTGCAGGCGAACCTGCTGGCGGAGTGCAGCACGGCCCTGCTGGCGGCGGCGGCGGCCAACTGGATCCGCCTCAGCGAGGCCCGCTACCGCCAGGTGGTGACGCGCATCCCCGTCGTCCTCTACAGCGCCCGCGTGACGAGGCGGCCGACCGACGGCCGCCCGCCGCGGGGCGAGATCACCTTCGTCAGCCCCGCCGCCCGCTCCCTCCTTGGTGCCGAGCCGGCCGAACTGCTCGGCGACTACTCCCGCTGGCTGGCTCACGTCCACCCCGACGACGAGGAGGTGCTCCTGGCCGCCCTGGCCCAACTGGCCCGCGGCGACCGGCCGGTGACCTGCGAGTACCGCCTGGCGCAGGTGGACCGTCCGGCCCCACGAAAGGAGCCGCGCCCGGTACCCAGCGCTCCGCTGACGCCGCCGGACGGCACCCCGATCATCCTGGTGGTGCCCCCCAGGCCGCGGGAGCGGTGGGTGCGCGACACGCTGGCGCCACAGCTCGGCCCGACAGGGGAGCTGGCGGGATGGGACGGCGTCATCAGCGACATCACCGAGCAGCGTGCCCTGGCCGACGACCTGCGGCGCACGACGAGCATGTTCCACGCCCTGGTCGCCAACCTGCCGGCGGGCGTCTTCTTCGTCCAGGGCGAGGCCGGCCTGCCGATTCTGGTTAACGCCCGCGCCCGCCACCTGCTCGGCCAGCGCGAGGACCCGGCCGCGGGGCTGAGCCGGCTGGTGCAAGTCTACCGCCTCTGCCGCCCCGACGGCACACCGTACCCGACCGACGAATTGCCGGTGGCAGCGGCCCTGCGCCGCGGGGCGACCGGCATGCGCGACGACATCGTCGTCCACCGGCCGGACGGGCAGCGGCTGCCGCTCATCACCTGGGCGGCGCCGATCGACCTGGGCGGACTGGGGCAGCACGACGCGGCGGTGTGGGTCTTCGAGGACCTGTCGGGGCTGCGGCAGGCGGAGGCCGCTCGCCGCGAGAGTGAGGCCCGGCTGCGGGCGGTCATCGAGACGATGGCCGAGGGAGTGATCGTGCTCGACGACCGCGCCGTGATCCTGGAGTGCAACCCGGCGGCCTGCGCCATCCTCGGCCGCGACGCCGAGCGGCTGCGCGGCCGGCCCTTCCTCGACCCGGACTGGTACTGCGTCGCCGAGGACGGCTCCCCGCTGCCGCCCGACCGCCACCCCGCCGTGGTCAGCCTGCGCCTCGGCGAGCCGGTCCGCAACGTGGTCGTGGGCATTCCCTCACAAGTGCAGATTGCAGATTGCAGATTGCAGAGTGAATCCAACCCATCTGCAATCTGCAATCTGCAATCTGCAATCAATAAGTGGCTGCTCGTCAACGCCATGCCGTTGGCGGTGCCGCGGCCGTACAAGAAGGGGGAGCGCGTCGTTGTCACCTTCGCCGACGTGACCGACCACCGCCGGGCCCTGGAAGTGGTGCGCGCCTCGGAGGAAAAGTATCGCGAGTTGGTCGAGACGCTGCCGATCATGCTGGTGCAGTTCGACGGCGCGGGGCGCACGGCCTACATGAACCCGGCGGCGCAGGCGGCCACCGGCTACGACTCCCAGGAGATGCGCGCCGCGGCCGACTGGGAGAAGATCGCGCACCCCGCCGACCTGGGGCGAATGCGCGAGGCGTTCGCGCAGGCGCACGACGGCCAGACGGCGCGGTTGGAGCTGCGCTACAAAGCCAAGGACGGCGCCGAGAAGGTGGGTTATGTCCTCATCGAGCCGCGCCGGCAGGACGGGCGCGTCGCCGGCATCACGGCGCTGGTGGTGGACATGACGCGCGAGCGGCAGCTGGAGGCGGACCTGCAGCGCGCCCAGCGCCTGGAGCTGATCGGCCGCCTGGCGAGCGGCATCGCCCACGACTTCAACAATCTGCTGACGGTGGTCCTGACGCTGGCCGAGCTGGCGCGGAACAGCCTGCCGGCCGACCACCCGGCCCGCGACGATCTGCGCCGCATCACCTACGCCGGCGAACAGGCGGCCAACCTGGCCCACCAGCTCCTCACCTTCAGCAAGCAGCGCCGCATCACCCCGCACCGCATCGACGTCAACCGCGTCGCCGGCCGGGCGCTGGAGCTGCTGCGGGCCACACTGCCCAGGGCCATCCACATCGAGCCGGCGCTGGCCGAGGTCGATCTGCCGGTTCAGGGCGACGAGATGCAGCTGCAGCAGGTGCTCATGAACCTGTGCCTCAACGCCCGCGACGCCATGCCGCGCGGCGGCCGGCTGGAAGTGCGCACGGAAGCGGTCGCCGGCAACGGACGGGGGCCGGGGGATTGGGTGCGCCTGTCGGTCCAGGATAACGGCGAGGGCATTCCCGAGGAATTGCAGGGGCGCATCTTCGACGCCTTCTTCTCGACGAAGGAGCGCGGCACCGGCCTGGGCCTGGCGATGGTGCGGCAGATCGTGGAGGGGTTTGGCGGACACGTCGAGGTGTCGAGCCGGCCGGGGGCGGGGGCGCGGTTCGACGTCTGGCTGCCGCGCGAGGGAGAGGGGTCGCCGACGTAGTACGGTGGGTCGTTGCACCACACGGGAGGGCCGAGCAGTTCACGGCAGGATTGCAACCACAAAGGACACAAAGAGCACAAAGAAAGACGAAGGGGGCGATCATGCACGAGCCGATTCCCGCGGAAGACGAGCGCATCGCGTACGAAGTGATCGGGGCGGCCATCGAGGTGCATCGCCACCTCGGGCCGGGCTTCCTCGAGAAGATCTACGAGCGGGCGCTCGTTTACGAACTGTCGCTCCGCGGCATCCACGTCGAGCCGCAGAAAGACATCCTGGTCCCGTACAAAGACATCCAGATTCCCGGCCAGACGCTCGACATTCTCGTCTGCGCCCGGGTCATTCTGGAGCTGAAGGCCGTAAGCGAACTGGCCCCGATCCACCAGGCGCAGCTGCTGTCGTACCTGAAAGCCACCGGCCTGCGCCTCGGGCTGCTCATCAACTTCAACGTCCCGGTCCTGAAGGACGGCATCAAGTGCATCGTCCGCTGAGAGTTTTCCTTCTGTCCTCCTTTGTGCTCTTTGTGTCCTTTGTGGTTGCAATCCGAGTGCTCACGCCTCGGGCAGCAGTGCCACCGGCCGGCGCTCCGGCGAAGTGGGGTCGATGCCGACGTAGACGACCTCAGCCTCGGTGACCTGATGGACTTCGGTGCCGCGCTCGGCCTCGACGCTGACGTGCATGGTGATCGAGGTGCGGCCGACGCGGACAGCCCGGGTCAGGAAGCGGACTACGTCGCCGACATGGACCGGCTTGTGGAACTCGACGCGGTTCATGGCGACGGTGACGACGAAGGGTGGTTGGCCGCCGCGAAGTACCACCTCGCGGCGGGCCCCGATCGCGCCGGCCTGGTCGATATAGGAGAGGATGACACCGCCGAAGATCGTGCCGTGGGGATTGACATCCCTTGGCATCATGACGACTTGAATGGCCAGGTACGGTTCGCTCATCACAGAACTGCCCTTCGAGACAGGTGTCGCACTGACCCTCCGCGTTTCCGGCCAGGTGTGTCCACATCGGCCGCATCTGATCCAAACGGTGCGGGCGAGCGGTTGTCCAGGAGACCGGGAACGGTCTCCGCCCCGTCTCGGAGCGTAGCGATCACGTGAACTTTCGACCCACAAGTCCTCGCTGTGGCACTCCGGGCATGTCCTCACATCGGACATCGGCTTACCCTGTTACCTCGCGGCGCACCATTCGCACCCCATCGACCATGTTCTTCAGCTTCCGCACCGCGACGAACCGCGCCGTCTGCGAGAAGCCGCAGTCGGGCGTCACGTGGACACGCTCCGGATCGATGGACTTCAGCACCGTGCGCAGCCGCTCGGCGATCAGTTCCGGCGGCTCGACCCAGGTGTTCTTGACGTCCACCAGGCCGGCGGCGAGGCCCATCGGCGCCTTGATCTCGCGGGCCAATTCGATTTCGGCCATCTCGCGACTCGCAAACTCCAGCGCCAGTTGACTCACCTTCGCTCGCGCCAGGTGCGGGAACAGCGGCCGGTAACTGCGGTGGCCGACCGCCCGGCCGCGGTAGTTGCCGAAGCACACGTGCAGGCTGACCGGCACCGTGATCCCCTCGACGGTCCGGGCGATGACGTCGAGGAATTCTTCGGGCCGGTCGGGGTGGCAGGCGAAGCTCGGCTCGTCGAGCTGCACGAAGGTGACGCCTTCGCGCACCAGCGCCCGCATCTCGCGGTTGACGATGGGCAGCAGCGCCGCGGCGACGGCCTGGCGGTCGGGGTAGACGGCGCCACCCTGGATGCAGCCGGCGAGGGTGTACGGCCCCGGCACGGGCACCTTGACAGGGGCGTCGGTGATGGTGCGCAGGCGGCGGTACTCCTCGACGAGGCCGAGGCCGTGCGGGGCGGCGAGCGGGGCGGTGCAGAGGTAGCGGCTGCGCTGGTCGTGGGCGGGCGGGCCCCAGCGGCGGGCCGCCGGCAGCGACTCCAAACCGGCGAGATAGTCGTAGAAGCCCAGGTTGAAATCGACGCGCTGCATCTCGCCGTCGGTGATCAGGTCGGCGCCGGCGCGGAGCTGGTCATCGACGGCGAGGCGGACGGCATCACGGACGGCCTCGTCGCGGTCGTCAGGGCCGAACAGGTCGGGGTGGCGGGTGACTTCGCAGAATTTGGCGTACCAGCCGGGGAAGGACCAGCGGCCGATGACGGTGGCCGGGATGAGCGGGAGCGGCGTCATGATGGGGAGTCTACGGCTCGCCGGCATCCCCGCACAGATGGGGCCGCTGGGGCGGCGCCGCTCGGAATCGTTACGCCCCGGGCTTGTCGTGCAGGTCAAACGGCCGGCCGCGCGGGCGGCGCCAGCGGCGAACCTACCGCCACAGCCGCCAGGGCGCTTCCGCCCGGCGCCCCACCAGCCCCAGCAATTGCGTCACCGACCGGCGGACACGGCTACGTGATGCAAGCGCCCACGACACACGTCTGGCCGGTCGGACAGACGGTACCGCACGTGCCGCAATTCAGAGGGTCGCTCGACAGATCGGTGCAGGTCCCGTTGCACTCCGTTTTTCGAGGAGGGCAGCCACAGGCCCCTTGCGCATTACAGACCTGCCCGCCGCTCCCGCACGCGGTCCCCGCCGGTTGAAAGTTACCAGTCGGCACGCACCTGCCATTCTGCAGGATGCCGACGACGCAGAGGAACCCGGCCACCACACAGGAGGAACTCACAGAAGCTGCGTTGCTGGCGGAGCGGGCGGCTAACGTGATCACGAGCGGGACCGCGCCCAGGGCGGCCAGCTTCCGCAGAGCGTCACGTCGCCCGCGACGGTCCGGCTCCGCCGGCAGCGGTTGCTCCAGCAGGTGCCGGCGCGACAACTGCTCCAGCGCCAGCCGCACCGGCGCCTCATCGGCCGACCCGCCGAACTCCTCGCGCAGCACCCGGGCCATTTCGGCGGCCGTCGTCTGGCCGTCGCAGTGTCGCCAGACCAGGGCGGCGGCGCGGTTGAGGCAGTGCGCCTTGTTCCGCTCCAGGTCGTAGACCAGGGTTTCCGCCGGCAGCTCGCGCACCACCAGGCCCGCCGGCCGGGCGAATGGCAACAGCATCGCATCCTCCTTGTCGGGCTGCCGCCGGGCGTGCGCAGACCGTGTACCCGTTGCGGGAATCCTTCCCACGATCTTCGGTATCGGCCGACGCTCCGGTTTGACTCGAGTCAAAACGAAAAGTGCCCAGGGCGCTGCCATCGGCTTATAATGTCTCCGGCCGCCGTCGATTTATCGTTTCGCGAAACGATAAATCGACGGCGGCGGCGAAACGAGAGCGGAAACCTTCTCACACATAAGGATTCATCGATGCGTTCTAACCCGGTCAAGCGGGCCCTCAAGGCGGGGCAGCCGTCGGTCGGCACCTGGCTGTCGCTGGGCAACATCCCCGCGGCGCGCTTCCTGGCCCGCTCCGGCTTCCACTGGCTGACCGTCGATATCGAGCACAGCATGGTCGGCATGGAGACGGCGGCCTGGCTTTTCGGCTGCATCGCCGACGCCGGCTGCACCGCCCTGGCGCGCGTGCCCGGCAACCGCCACGACCACATCAAGCGCGTCCTGGACAACGGCGCCCACGGCGTCGTCGTGCCGATGGTCAACAGCCGGGCCGAGGCCGAGGCTGCCGTCGCCGCCATGCTGTACCCACCCGTCGGCAACCGCAGCGTCGGCGGCAGCCTGCCGCCGCTCAACTTCGGCACCACCGCCCCCGACTACTTCGCCCACGCCAACGAGGAGATCCTCATCGTCCTCCAGTGCGAGCACATCGCCGCCGTCGAGAACGCCGACGCTATCTTCTCCGTGCCCGGCATCGACGCCATCTTCGTGGGGCCCAACGACCTCGCCGCCAGCATGCGCAGCAAGGACGGCAAGCCGCCCAGCGCCGAGGCCACCGCCGAGGCGATGAAACACGTCCTGGCCACGTGCAAGAAGCACGGCGTCGCACCGGGGCTGCACTGCATGAGCGCCGAGGAGGCGAAAGTGCGGATGGAGGAGGGGTGGCAGTTCCTCGCCATCGGCAGCGAGTTGCGCATGATGCTCGACGGGGCCAACGCGATCCTGAAGCAGCTCGGCGCGGGATGGCAGAAGGGGGAGATGGCGAAGTATTGACGTGAGGCCGCTTGCGGCTTAGCGTTCGCTTCACCTGACGAAGTGAACGCTAAGCCGCAAGCGGCGAAATCACTTCTTGTCGCCGGGCACCACGATCATGCGACCCGTGCTCCTTCGTCCAGGAATCTCGTTGAAAGCCGTCCTTCGAGGGGTTAGACTCGCTGGAGTTATAATCCCTGCGGGAAAGATTGGCGAACCCGTTCGGCCCGGAGATCGTCATGTCCGTCCACCCCCCGCCCCGCGAGTTGGCCGCGACCCAAGGCGACGCGGAACGTCCGGATTCCTCCCCCGCCTCCGTGTTGCGGACTCCGGCGACCTTACCCGCATCCGTTCCCCTCGCCGACGAGGCGGCGACGCTCGCGCCCTCCGAAGCGGATGGGTCCGCGGTGCCCGCCGAAGCCCCTTCCGTGCCGGGGTACGAGATCGTTGCCGAGTTGGGCCGCGGCGCCATGGGCGTTGTTTACGAGGCCCGGCAGACGAAGCTGAACCGTCTCGTCGCCCTGAAGATGGTCCTGCACGGCAGCCATGCGTCTTCCGCCGACCTGGTCCGCTTCCTGGCGGAGGCGGAGGCGGTCGCACAGCTTCAGCACCCTCACATCGTCCAGATTTACGAGATCGGCCAGCACGCCGGCCTGCCCTTCTTCTGCCTGGAGCACGTCGAAGGCGGTACGCTGGCGCAGCGGCTCCAGGGTGGGCCGCTGCCGCCCCACGAGGCGGCTCGCCTGGCTGAGACGCTGGCGCGGGCAATGGCTTACGCCCACGGCCGCGGGCTGATCCACCGTGACCTGAAGCCGAGCAACGTGCTGCTCGCCGCCGATGGCACGCCGAAGATCACCGACTTCGGCCTGGCCAAGCGGTTGGCGGGGAGCGGCGGCCTGACGGCGACCGGCGCAGTGCTGGGGACGCCCAGCTACATGGCCCCCGAGCAGGCGGGGGGCAAGAAGGACGTCACGCCCCTGTGCGACGTGTACGCGCTGGGCGCCCTCCTCTACGAGATGGTCACCGGCCGCCCGCCATTCCACGCGCCGACGCCGATGGACACGATCATGCAGGTCGTGAACGAGGAGCCGGTGCCGCCGTCGCGGCTCCAGCCCGGCCTGCCGCGCGACCTGGAGACCATCTGCCTCAAGTGCCTCCAGAAAGAGCCGCACAAGCGCTACGCCTCGGCCGAGGCGTTGGCCGACGACCTGGCGCGCTTCCGGGAAGACCGGCCGATCATGGCCCGTCCGGTGAGCCGGCTCGAGCGCGCCTGGCGCTGGTGCCGGCGCAACCCGGTCGTGGCTTCCCTGTCCGCCGCCGCGGCCGCCGTCGGCGTCGTGGCCGCCCTGCTGCTCAATCAGGAACGGACCCAGACGCTGAAGAACCTGGATCGGGCCCAAGGGGCCGAACGCGACCTGACGGGCCAACTCGACCTGACCGCGAAGGCCGAGCGCGAGCGCACCGAGCAGCTGTGGAAGTCGTACCGCGACCAGGCCGAGGCGCGGCGGTTCAGCCGCCAGGTGGGCCAGCGCTTTGAATGCCTCAAGGCCCTCACCGAGGCCGCACGCATTGCCCGCTCCCTGGGCCAGGGCAATGACGTCATCGAAGATTTGCGCCGCAAGGCCATCGTCAGCCTGGCCCTGCCCGACCTGCGCCTGGACAAGGAGTTGCCGGGCTGGACCGCGGACATGGTCGCTTTCGCCATCGACGACGAGTTTGCAAGGTACGCCGTGCGCGACGATCAAGGTGCGATCAGCGTCCGCAGAGTCGGGGATGGACAGGAAATCTTTCAGCTGTCCGCGACTAAACAAGGGGCGGGCCTATCTGTGCTCGCCTTCAGCCCGGACGGCCGTTACCTGGCCGCCGACGACCCGAAACGGCAGATCAACGTTTGGGATATTGACCGCAAGGAGCCGGCCGTGACGCTCGCGGCTGGTATCTGCTCGGGCGTCATCAGTTTCAGCCCGGACAGCCGACGGATGGTCGTCGTCTTTACCGACGGCGCGTTCGGCGTCTACGACCTGGCGGCTGGCCAGCTCGAACGGCGCTGGAAGGGGTCGTTCCCCGGCTGTCGCAGGATCGACTTCCAACCGGACGGCCGCCGGTTCGCGGCTGGTTTCCGTGGAACCGGTCTCATCCAAATCTGGTCGGCCGATTCGGGCCGGCTCGACGGGGAGATACCGCAGGACGGAATTGTCAATAACTGCTCCTGGAGCCGTGACGGACGTCTGATGGTGGTGACGATAGAAGGCGACCCGCTCATCCACCTCTGGGACGTGCCGAACCGCAGACCGGTTGGTTTGCTGGAAGGCCACAAGAACTACGGGCTAGTCGCCGCCTTCAACCCGGCCGGCGACCTGGTGGCCAGTAACGGCTGGGAGGCCATGCTACGGCTCTGGGACCCGCGCACCGGCCGACAACTCTTGAGCATGCCTGTCGGGGGGTATCCCAAATTCAACCGCGCGGGCGATCGCATCCTGCTGCGCCCCAAGGCCCCGCAAATCTGGGAAGTCGCCGACGGCCGCGAGTACCGCACGTTCATAGGCGATCCGGTTCGCGGGAAGAAGGTGCCCTACGGAGGCTCGATCAGTCCTGATGAACGATTCCTGGCAGTGGGGTCTGAGGACGGTACCGTGATCCGGGAAATGGCCACTGGCAACGAACTGGCCCACCTGCGGACGGGGAAAACGTGGCACGTCCTTTTCCAACCGTCAGGGGACCTGCTGACCAGCAGCGCGAACACCGGGTTGATGCGCTGGCCGGTTCGGCCGAATCCTGACGTGGACGGAGAGTACCGCATCGGCCCACCGGAAGCTCTCGTTGCCGGCGGCACTGACGGCGTGGCGCAGAGCAAAGACGGCCGCACGGTCGTCGTTGCCGTTTCGGGGCAGGGCGGTCAAGTCGTTGACCTCGACCAGCCGCGCGTCCTCAAACCTCTACTCCCCCACCCGGGCACCAACAAAAGCTCTGTAAGTCCCGACGGACAGTGGGCCGCCACGGGCTGCTTTCACGGAACGAGGATCAAGATCTGGTCGGTGCGCGAGAACAAGTTGGAGCGCGAGCTGCCGATTGAAGGTACGTCCACTCCCTATTTCAGTCCCGACGGACGGTGGCTGGCGACGACCGGCGGCGACGGATTGCAACTGTGGAAGGTCGGCACTTGGGAGCGGGGCCCGAGCGTTCCCGACGGATACCCCTTGTTTTCGCCGGACGGACGGTTGCTCGGCGTTACGGCGAAATACGCCGTCACACTGATCGAACTGGACACCGGCCGCACGGTCGCCACCCTGGAAGACCCCAATCAGGATCGCCCCTATGGTGGCGGCTGCTTTAGCCCCGACGGGGCGCAGCTGGCGGTGCCCACATACGACAGCTACTCGGTCCACGTCTGGGATCTGCGCCGCATCCGCGCGGGACTGAAGGCGATCAACCTCGACTGGGACGCGCCGGACTACCCGCCGGCCCCGCCACCCCACGCCCCTCTCCGCCCGTTCAAGGTCATCGATGGTCAGCGGGGACAGCCGCCGCCGGCGCCCCTGGTCGTGCTGACCATGCCCAGGCCGGGCAACCGCCCCGCAACGCCCGAACAACTCGCCGGTTGGGTCAAGCAGTTGGCGGACAAGGACGCCAAGACCCAGACCGAGGCCGCCCACGCCCTGGAGGAGGTCGGCCCGCCGGCCTTGAAAGTGCTGGACGAAGCGGCCAAGCATCCGGACGCGGCCGTCCGCCAGCGGGTCAAAGAGGTCCAGGACCGGATCGCGGTGGCCGAGGCTGTGGCCCCGCGCCGCCTGAGCCTCAAGTGGAAAGACGTCCCGGTCGCAGACGCCCTGAAGGCGCTCGGCGAACGGGCCGGCATGCAACTTGTCTACGTCCCCAAGCCGTCTCCCGACGGCTCGCCGCCAAGAACGGTCACGCTGGAACTGGACGGGGTGACGTTCCTGGAAGCGCTGGATCGCCTGTGCCAGACCGCCGGCTTGAACTTTGTCCCGAACGCCTCCAGGCAGTGGCAACTTTTCGATGCCAAGCCGTCGCCCCGAGAAATGGCGGCCTTTTCCGGGCCCGTTCACATGCTGGCGACCAATCTGCAATTCAATCGCTCGCTCGCGTTGCAGGACAAAGAGCAGGCGAGCGAGAGCCTCCATCTGCAACTGTTGCTGGCAAGTGAAGTCCGCGCGGCGCTCCTGGGCTATGGCCAGCCGCGTGTGGTGGAGGCTCGCGACGACGCCGGCCGTTCCCTGCTCCCCGACCCCCAGGTTCCCGCTCCGCCGGCCGGCGACTTCTTTAGCCCGGTGGGATTCAATCCCACGCGGACAGTCCGGCTCCAACCCCCACCCGTGCGCGGCGGCACGCTCAAGCACCTCAAGATCGTCCTGCCCGTTGAGGTCATGGCACGGCAGCGGGACGTGCTGACGGTGACTGACCCCGCCAAGGCCGGCGGCAAGACCTTTTCCGGCGACGACGGCGTCCGCGTGAAGCTGCAGGCAGTCAATGGACTTGGCACCAATAAGGTCAACGTGCAGTTCGTGGTGTCGGCGCCCGAGGGCCACCACCCCCTGGACCCGAACAAACTGGGGCTGCGCTTGATCGACGCCAAGGGCGGGGAGCATCCGACGTCCTTCGTCAACATCAACTCCTTCGCGCAGAAATTCCGCAAGCCCGAAGCGGAAGACATCCTCTGGCTTGGTGGTTCTCCGCAGGGCGGTTTTCTCGCCCAGTTGCCGTGGGCCGCGCTGGCACAGGACCAGCTAAACTTGAACCGGCGTCAATGGACCGGTATAGCCCAGTTTTCCACGCCGGAACCCATCAGTGCGCCGGCCAAGCTCACCTTGTTCCGCTTCGAGCGCCTGCGGACCGAACTGCCGTTCGAGTTCCGCGACCTGCCCTTGCCGTGAGCCCGACCCGCGCGGGGAAATGGCGAAGTATTGAGGTGAGGCCGCTTGCGGCTTCGCAGGTCGAAGGTGCGAAGCCGCAAGCGGCAGCGCTTACTTCTTGTCGCCGAGCACCACGATCATGCGGATGAGCAGCGGGTTGTCCTTGTCCCACAGCTTGTCGCCGTCTTTCGGCTTGTCGCCCGCCTTGGTTGGCTTGCGGGCCAGGGAGACCAGCACCAGCTGATTGGTCTTCACGTCTTCCAGGGTGCCGGTGTAGCCGGGCAGGTTGTCCGGCCCCTTCAGCTCCTTCAGTTCCTTGGCGGTGTATTTCTTGAGGTTGCCCTTGTCGTCGAAGGCCGCCGGCGGCTGGGACAGGCGCACCTTCATGTCGTCGGCCGGCGTCGCCTTGACGTCCTGCTGCACTTCCTTGACGGTGAAGAGGTTCGCCGGCGCCTGCTGGGCGTCGCGCATCAGCTGCAGTATCTGCTGCTGTCGCTGCACCCAGTTGCGGTTGGTCATGATCTGCATCTGGCGCTGCACCAGCTGCTGATTCTTCTTGAGCAGATCGAGCTGCGCCTGCGGGTTGGGCTGCACGACGTGCAGCGTCACCTTGACGGTGTAGTTCGCCTCGGAGCCGCCCATGCCGGTCAGCACGCCGGCCACCTGGCCGAGGCTAACGAGCTTGTCGCCCTCCGGCTTCTTCTCGTCCTTGTCGGCGGCGAGCGCCGGCGCCGCGCACGAGACGATCAGCGCCACCAGGCAGAAGCCGTGTCGCATAACTACCGTTCCTCCGTACAGGCCAGCACCCTCTTCCTTCCCACTCTACTGTAGCCCCGCCGGCCCGGTTTCACAACGGAAAAGATTCGCGCGGCCGACAATCAAGTCGATTCCAGGACCGGCACCGTCTCGAGCAGGTCCTGGATCACCTCGGCGGTGCGGCGCCCCTCGACCTCGGCCTCGGGGCGGATAATGATACGGTGTCCCAAAACTCCCTGGGCGATGGCGTGGACGTCGGCGTGGGTGAAGTAGTGCCGGCCGTCGAGCAGCGCCCGGGCCCGTGCGCAGCGCAGTAGGCACAGCGACGCCCGCGGGCTGGCCCCCAGCGACACGTCGGGATGCGCCCGGCTGGCCAACGACAGCTGCACGATGTAGTCGAGCAGCGTGTCGTCGCCGTACACCTCGCCGAGGTGCCGCTGCAAATCGAGGATCAATTCCGGCGTCCAGACCTGTTCGACCTCGACGGCGGGCCGGCTGTGCAGCTTCAGCATGGCGACCTCGGCGTGGGGCTCCGGGTAGCCCATATCGACGCGCAGCAGGAAGCGGTCGAGCTGGGCCTCCGGCAGCCGATAAACGCCCTCCTGCTCGACGGGGTTCTGCGTCGCCAGCACCATGAACGGCTGCGGCAGCGGCAGCGTCGTCCCCTCGATGGTGACCTGCACCTCCTGCATCGCTTCCAGGAGCGCCGATTGCGTCTTGGCGGGGGCGCGGTTGATCTCGTCGGCGAGCAGCACCTGGGTGAAGATCGGCCCCTTGCGCAGCACGAATTCATTTTGTTTGCGGTCGAAGACGTAGGTGCCGGTCACGTCGGAGGGCAGCAGGTCGGGGGTGAACTGCACGCGCTGGTACTGGATGCCGAGGACGTGGGCGAAGGTCTTGGAGAGGGTCGTCTTGGCGACGCCGGGCACCCCTTCGAGCAGGACGTGGCCGGCGCCGAGCAGGGCGACGAGGAACTGCTGCGTAACGTGCTCCATGCCGACGACGACCTGGGCGACCTCGGCGATGGTGCGGTCGCGCAGGCCCTGGACCTGTTCGGCCAGCCGCCGCACCGCCGTCCCGTCCGTATTGCTGTTCGTCCGCAGGTTCATGGGTGTCCGTTTCCGCCTCGCCGCCCTCGATTTATCGATTCGCGAAACGATGAATCCGCGCCGCCTCGAGGGCGGCCGCTAAACGAGTCAGGGAATTATCCGCACCGTCCCGCCGGTCAGGTCGGCCCGCAGCGCCTCGACCCGGGCCGCCAGGCGAGCGAAGCCGCGCGGCGAGACGCGCACCGGCCGGGCGGAACGGGCCAGCCGCCACAGCTGCCGCCAGCGCCGCCGCAGCCGCCAGCGCCGCCACCAGCCGCCGCTCACGGCGATGGCCGGAGGCGCCGCCGCTGCGTCGGGTGAGGTCCCCACTGACGCGAACAGGTGCCGTGCCAACTCCCGCGCCGCCTCCCAGAGGTTGCCGTCGCGCAGCAGTGCGTCCTGCCGCTGCTCCATGACCGCGGCGGCCGGCGCCTGCTGCTGCAGCAGGTCGGCCAGGAGCGGCCCCGTCGCCGCGGAGCGGTGGCGGAAGGCCCCCAGGCGCACGAAGCCGTACAAGCCCAGGACCACGCTCACGAGGATCAGCACCAGCGTCCAGATTTTCCACTCCGGCGGGGACCGTTTCCAGAGCGGCAGCCAGCCCATCAGGTCGTCCACCGTGTGGTTGACGACGTCGTCTTCCTCGAACTGAGCGAAGAAGCCCTCTTGCTCCATCCCACGTGCCATCTCATCGAGCATCCCCATCAAGGTGTCGGGCGGCGGGATCGGCGGAGGCGGGAGGTCCTTGAGCGGGATGTCGAACATCGTCTGCACGGCGCCGTCCTCGTAGTAGAGGACCTTGTCGCGCCGGCCGCGCTTCCCATCGGTCCGGGCCAGCAGCCAGTCGGCGCAGCGGTAGGCGAAGTCGATGTTGCCGTTGTCGGGCTGCAGCATCATCTCGTTGATGAAGACGTCCTGGTCGGCCATGACCAGCAGCCGGCCGTCGCCGACGTTGTCGCCGACGGCGAAGTACCAAGGACCGTGGGAGTGCCCTCTGCCGTTGCTGCACCGCTCCGGCAGGGACGCCAGGATCGGGAGCCGAACGGGAGCAACACGCAGGTAGCTCGGCTTGTTACTGGCGATCCTCTTAGCCTGCTCGGGGCGAGGCGACGGCAGACCGGCGTCGAAGAGCGGCACGTCTGCGCCGGGCCGGGGGTCAATGTAAGGGCACTCGGGCTTACTGCGATAGGCGCCGGCGCCGCCGGGCAGGGTCAGAAAGTCCCCATCGACATGCACGCCGAAGGAGTCGTTCAGCTCGGGTGGCGTCTGGTGGTCGGTGGCGACCAGTAGCGCGCCCCCGTCATGCACGAACGACCGCAGCCCGGGTTTCTTGTTCAGTGCCTTCAGGGGAGACGGGTCGCCGAGGACGACGATCAGCGTACTCCTGGGATCGGTCAACTCACCCACGTCGCGCAACGGCGTCAACTTTTTCCGAGCGCCGTCGTAGAGGATGCGGCGGAAGGCGTGCGTCCCTTCGAGGAACTCGGAGCGCTCCGGTTGCGCCGGCGCGGCGGGGACCGCGGCCAGGACGAGAACGGCGGCGAGGGCCCAGGCGCGGCGGGTCATGCGGCGGCGACCCCCGCGAGGAGAGAAAGGTCGGCGCGGGCGGCGGCCAGATCGGTGTCGGGCAGCACCTCGTCCGGCGGGGCGTAGCGCGCCTGTTCGTAGAGCCCCGCCAATCGCTCGGCGGCGGCGCGGCGGGACACGTCCTGTTCGCCCAGGCCGGCGGCGATCTCTTCGTGGTTGCGGGTGCGCGCCGCCGGGCCGAGCAGCAGCAGGGCGAGGTACTCGAAGGCTCGCACCAGTTCGTCGCGCGTCCGCACCGCCTCGGGGCGGACCGGCCAGGGGCCGAGGCGCCAGCCGTCGTCGCCGCGGCGGAGCAGGACCAGGCCCGGCCGGCGGAACACGGCCCAGACGAGAAGGGCGACGGCCGCCGCCGCGAGCAACAGGAAGACGACCTCACCACCACCCCCGGTCGTGCCGGTGGCATTGGCCGGGGCGGGGCGCATCCGGTCGGCGGGGTCGCGCGCTGAGAAATCGACTTTCGGCCAGGACATCCTCGGCAGGCGCGTGCCGAGGGTGGCGAAACGCCGTTCCATCTGCTCCAACCGCCGGTCCCAGTTGCGGCCGCCGGGCACCTCGGGCGTCTTGACGCGGTCGAGGTTCGCGACCATGCGGCGGAAGGCGGGCGAGTCGGCCAGGCGGGAGTCGGCGGCCCACTCGGCGAGGTCGCGCAGGTGCTCATTCATCGGCGAATTCGCTGGCGGGCTCGGGGGAGGGGTCGGCACGGGTGGCGGCACGGACGGAGGCCGGACGGCGCCATTGGGCGGCTTGCTGCCGTCGGCCGGCTTGCTGCCGTCGGGCGGTTTCTCGGGACCGTCGGGCGGCCTGGAAGGCGGGTCGCCGGGATTGACGTTCGCCTCCCCCGGCTTCCGCGGGTCAACTGGGGGCTCGGACGGCGGGAAGTAGCGGCTGGCGAGATCTTCCCAGCGCCGTCGCTCTTCGGGAGTAATGTCGTTCCTTTTGTCCAACTTGCCGGCGGCTTCGCGAATGATTTTCTTGACCCTCTGGTCGTCCAGCAACTTTTCGGGGCGGCCGTCCGCCTCCCGCAGGGCGTCCGCCAGCGCTTTCCGATCCTTGGGGTCGTTGATGCCGGCCTTCTCGGGGTGCTGCGCGAGGTCCGTCAGCAGGCGCTGCAGCTCCGCGGTTTCGGCATAGTCCAGGCGGCTCTTGAGGTATTGGTCGGCCAGGTCGGGGGAGACGCCGCCCTCGATCGGGACGTGCGACACGCGCGGGGGGATGCGGAGCGACTTGAGCTGGGCCGGCGCCGGCGGCGGAACGGCGCAGACCATCGCCGCGGCGAGCAGGCAGAGCCGGAGACGTTGCTTCATGGGCTCGGTTCTCCCCACATTCCGTGGCCGGGAGAGGAATTGCCGGCACGAGCGATCGTCACGCAACCGGATTATTCTAGGACAGATCGCAAACCAGCACAAGCAGACCCGGCGGGTCAACGACCTCTGCGGTCCCCGCCGGATCGCGGGCATCCCTTGAACGGGCCGGCCGCTCGCGCTGCTGTCTTGTCCTCCCGACTGCACAGGCTGGCTTTGGCAATTGTCACCGGCCCCATCAGCGGATAGGATCGGTACACCTCTGTGGAGGCCGCCCCGGTCCCCCAGCCCAAGGGTTTCGCCATGCAAGCCTTTCGTCGCGAGTATCTGCTCCGCCTGCCGCTGCCGCTGGCGCAGCTCTACAGCCGGGCGCACAACGCTACCGACCCGCGCGGCCGACACGACAACACGTTTTACCTCTTCGAGGCGCTGATCAAGCTGACCGCCGCCCCCGCCATCGCCGAGTACCTCGATGAAGTCGAGCGCGGCGCCCCGCGGAGTGCCGCCATCGACAAGCTCCTCTTGCAGCTGGCGCTCCCGTCGCTGGGCCAATGGGTCGGCATGTTGCGCGAGTTGGCTCGCCGCTTCGGCGCCCGGCCGGACGCCGCCTCCCATCCGCTCGGCCACCTGTGGTCTCAGCTCACCACGGCGCGGCGCGACCTTCCCGGCGCCCTCGCCCTCTACCGGCGCATCAAAAACGGTCCCGACGCGGCGCCGGCGGGGGACCAAAGTTGTTCGGTGCTCCAACTCCTCGAAGCGCTGGTGCAGTACCGCAACGCCGTCTTCGGGCACGGCGCCGCACGCTTGGCCTCGTTCTACGAACGGGAGATGGGGCCGCTCCTGTTCCCGGCGGCCAATGACGTGCTGGCCGAGGGCACCCTCGACGCGCTCGGTCCGCGCGGGAGCCGGCTGGTCTACCTCACCGAGCTGCGCGCGCTGGACGACGGCCGCGTCGAAGTCGGTATCCGCGAACTCGTCGGCCGAGAAGGGGAGCGAGCGGCCGCGCTCCAACTCCCGCTGGCCGACGTGCAAGGGCTGGCCCCCAACCGCGTCGCGGTGCTCTGGCCGGGCCGATCGGTGCCGTTGCGCCTGGACCCCCTCCTTGTTTACCGAGAGGGCGAATTGGCCGAGGAAGTGCTCTTCCTCAATCGGGACCGCGACGGGCGTCAGGTCGAGTACCTGAGCTATCTGACAGGCCGAACCGAGCGCGACCGCGCCACCGGCGCCGCCCTGGCCGCGCTGTTGAGCCGCGCCGCCGGCCGGCCGGTGTCGGAGGGGCAGCTCCAGGCACTGGCCGACCAGAGTCGTGCCGGCGCTCCTCCGGTGGAATCGATCCTTCCTTCCTCCCCACCGACGGCGAGCCGCCTGGGGGATTTCGAGGTGCAGGCGGAAATCGGCCGGGGCGGAATGGGTGTTGTCTACCTGGCACGGCAACTATCCCTGGGACGGCTGGTGGCGCTGAAGATGCTGCCGGCCCAGCTGGCCGGCGACCCGACGGCCCTGGCGCGGTTCCGCCGAGAAATCCGCGCTCTGGCGCGCTGCGATCATCCCAACATCGTCAAGGTGCTCGCCAGCGGGAGCTTCCCCGACGGCCGGATCTACTACGCGATGGAGTACGTGCCGGGCTGTGACCTCGAGATGGTCTGGCGCGAGTTATCGGGTTCCACAGCCGCCGCCGATCCGACGCACCTCGGCGGCAGCACCTGGGCGCAGGCCGTGCTCGCCGCCAGCCGCAAGCGCCGCGAACAAACGGTGGCGGTGGCGGCGGTCGCGCCACGCTGGTTCTACGCCCGCGGCAAGGAGAAGGTCGGTCCGGTAACATTGGCGCGACTCCGCGAGTTGGCCGCCTCGGGTGAACTGAAGTTGACCGACATGCTTCTCCGCGAAGGCGCGTCCCGCTGGGCTCCGGCCGCGGCGGTCGAGGGACTCTTCAACCCCCCGTCCGCCGCCGCCGGGAAGGTGGTGGACCGGCCGGCCGCGCTGCCGCCGTTGCCGGAGCGACCGCCGGCCGAAGACGAGCCGGGGGGTTACGTTCGCCGGGTCGTGCGGATGATGCACGACGCGGCCCTGGCCTTGCAGGCCGTCCACGACCAGCGCCTGATCCACCGCGACGTGAAGCCGTCCAACCTCATGCTGACGCCCGACGGGTCGCGCGTCGTCCTGATGGACTTTGGCCTGGCCAAGGGCAAGAGCCTGGCGACGTCGGCGAGCCGCGCCGGCGGGCTGCTCGGGACGCTGCGCTACGCGGCCCCCGAACAGCTGGCTGCCGCGACGCTGGAAGTTGGCCCATCGGCGGACGTTCGCGGCCTGGGTGTCACGCTCTGGGAACTGCTGACGCGGCGGCGCCTGTTCGCCGACGCCCAGGACGAGACGCAGCTGGCGCAGATGGTCCACGACGAGGAGGTGCCGCGGCTGCGCGCGGTCGATCCGGGCTTCGACGCCGACCTCGAAGCGATCGTCGCGCGGGCGACGGAGCGGCGCGCCGCCGACCGAATCCCAACGGCCAGCCTCGCCGCCGACTACTTGCAGATGTACCTCGACGGCCAACCGCTGCCGATCCGCCCGCCGGGTCCCAGGGAACTACTGGGGCGCTGGGTGCGCGCGCACCGTGGGTTGGTGGCGTCAGCGGCCGCGATCCTGGCCATCGCCCTGGTCGCGACCGTATTCGCGTTCGTTCTCGTCACGCAGGAGAAGAACAAGGCCATCAAACTGGCCGGCGAGAAGGACGAATTGGCCACGACAAACGCGAACCTGGCTGCAAAGGAGCAGCAGGCCAAGGAATCCGCGGAGAAGAGCGCGGATGAGTCGAAGAAGCGACTCGGGCAGGCGTACGCCAGTCGCGGCATGCGCTCCTGGGAAGAGGGCCGGCATGCCGAGGCGCTCCTGTACTTCGCGGAGGCGCTGCGCTACGACCACGATGACGCGGCGCGGGCCCGTGTCCATCAGGGGCGCCTGGCGGCCTTCTGGGGTCATTTCCCCAAAGTGCTCCACGTTTGGCGTCACGAAGGCAAGATGACCTGGGCGGCCTTCAGTCCGGACGGCCGCCGGATCGTGACCGGCGATTCCGATGGAGCTGTGCAACTCTGGGACGCCGACACGGGGGCACCGCTTCTGGACCGACCATTGCAGCACAAGGGGAGTATCCGCCTGGCCTTCTTCTCGGCCGATGGACGGCGCCTGCTCAGCCTCGCCAATCTCAGAGCCGATACGCCGGACGCGGCGGCGAAGAGCGAGGTTCGGGTGTGGGACCTCGCAGCCAAGCGCTCCGTGCCGTTGCAAATGCAGTTGGGGAAGGACGAGGAAGTGCTGGACGCTGCCTGCAATACCGACGGCAGCCGCGTGCTCGTGCGCATCAGTGAGTCCCGGTTCGGGGCGAAAAATAGGCTCGTCCTTTGCGACGCGGCGACCAGCCAACCGTACAAGCTCCCCGGGGAAGGGGAGGACCTGGAGCGAGCCCTGTTCAGTGCCGACGGCCGCCGCCTGTTCACACTGCATCGCGGCGGGAAAGCCAAGGTCCGGGACGCCATGACCGGGGCAGTGGTTTCCCAACTTGGCAACGTGCCCGGCACGTTGCAATCCGTCGCGCTCACCCCCGACGGCCGGTACTGCCTGACCGCGTCGGAGCGCGCCGTCATCGTCTGGGATGCAGTCACGGGCCTCGCCGCCACCCCTGGCGGCGGCATCAAGATAAACGGTAAGTGCGAAGCGGCGTGGATGAGCAGCGACGGCCGCCTCGTTGCCGTAGCTCAGGAGGGGGGGCTCGTCTCCGCCTGGACGGTATCGACAGGAGAGCGGATCGGCGCGGACGAGCGGGACGCCAAGCCAGTGCAACACAACGGGGCGGTCGAGGACGTGATCTTCAATCCCGACAAAAAGAGCCTGCTGAGCCTCGACGTAACCGGCCCGGGATTCGAGCCGAGATTTGGCGGCCTGGGGGGGCAGGGCGGTCCGGGCCGCCTGGGCGGAGAGGTGCGACGCCCCGTAATCGGCGGCTTGGGCGGCGGCTTGGCCGGCTTGGCCGGCTTGGCCGGCAATATAGGCGGCTCTCCAGCGCCGACCAACGGCTATGTGAGGCAATGGGAACCTGACAATTTCGACCCATCACGGGTAGAGATAGTCTCTCATTCCCTCGTCGGGGGCGGACTGCAGGGCCATGCGGGGGGGGACGCTCGGAGCGTCCCTACTCTACCGCTTCATCAGTTAACCCAATCCGCGACTCTTTCCCCTGACGGACTGCTGGCCCTGACAGTCGGCCGCGATCAAGTCGCGGTCTGGGACTTGTCGGAGGGCCGGCTCGCAACTCCCTACCTCAATTGCGACGAGGACGTTCGGGCCGCCTGGTTGAGCCCCGACGGGCATCGGCTGTTGACGCTCACGCACACCCAGGCTCGGCTCTGGAGTCTTGCAGGCGACAATCTCCCGGCGCTTCGCCTGGAGCACGATGCGCCTGTGCAGGCGGTCTCCTGTAGCCCGGACGGCGCTCAGATCGCGACGGTGATACAAAAGGAGCGCGGCGACATCAAGTCGGAAGTGCGGCTCTGGGACGCTACCGGCCAGCCGGCCGGGCCGGCCCGCACATATAACGGAGAAGCGTTCGTCACCTTCACCCCCGCCGGCCCTCGCGTCGTGACCACGGGGGCGGCGGTTCAAGTCTGGGATGCGACGACGGGCAAGCAGGTCGGCTCGACCCTGAAGCACGAGGGGCCGGCCTCTGTGCTTGGGTTTACGAATCAAGGGCAGCGACTCTTTACCACAGTCCCCGGCAAGGACCAGTCCTCCTCCTGGGTGGCCGCCATCTACGCCTGGGACCTGGAGAAAGGTGAACTGCTGTACGATCCTATCCGCGGTGGCGAGCGAAATATCACAAAGGTCACCGTAGAGGGAGAAGGCCGCTTCCTGGTGACAATCGCATCGTGGCAGGAGGGGAAGCAACAGCGGTCTGAGGTTAAGGTGTGGGATACGGCTACCGGACGGCCGGTGGGAAAGGCGCTCCGATTAGACGGCGGCTGCTTCTCCGCCGCCGTGAACCAGGAGGGGGAGCGAGTCCTGACCTTCGCAGGTTTGGGCGCTCGCCAATGGCGGCTGTGGGATGTAGTCAGCGGTGAGCCGCTCACCGGCGCAGAGCGGTTGGGCGACTCGGGCGCGCTTAGCGTGTGGGAAGCACAGTTTAGCCCGGACGGCCGCATGTTTGTCACCTGGGCGGGCTCTGAAGCCTCGCTTCGGGACGCCGCTTCGGGGCGAGTGGTCCACGTCCTACCGCATCGGGCTCCCGTCCAGAAAGCAAGCTACAGCCCCGACGGGCGTCGCATCGTCACGGGGACGGCGACCTCCGGGGGACCTGCTGGGGACACGGGCACGGCGTTTCACGAAGTGCGCATCTGGGATGCCAGCACCGGAGAACCGGTAAGCCCGCCCATCCGAGACCGATCGGCTTTAGGCGTGATGAGTCCCGACGGCGAATACGTTGTGCTTGTTCGACCGTTCAGACAGCTTCTCCTCCCCGGGCTTCTCCTCCCCGGGCCGGGTTTCGAGGTCTATCATGTCGGGTCCAGCCTTCCTGTGACCCCCCTTCTCGCCGGGTCTCCCGTCTCGTTCAGCGCGAACGGCAAGTACCTGCTCTACGATGATGAAAACCGGCCCCGGATACTGAACCTCTTCCCAGAAAAGCACACGCCGGAAGAGTGGGCTGACCTCGCTCGGTTACTCAGCAGTGCCAGGTTGGACCGGAGTGACACGGCCATGCCTCTGCAAACAGAGGACTCGCGCCGCCTCTGGGAGCGGTTCCACGCTGCCGCGCCGGAGTATTTCGCGGCGACGTCCGAGGCGCAGGCGGCCTGGCACCTTCACGAGATTCGCCGTTGCAAGGACCGCGAGGCCTGGTTCGGAGTCGCCTGGCACCTCGAACGGTTAGGTATGCTGAGGCAGTTATCCCCCGAGGAACAGTACGAACTCGGCCGGGCACGTTTTGAGCTGGGCGAGATCAAGCGAAAGCCGGGCCCCGGGAGGTGATCGGCGCCGTCCCGCGAGGCCGCAAGCGGCTTCAGAAAAAGGTCTTCACGCCGCCACGGGCCAATTTAGCTCCGCTGGCGCCGAGCCAGTTCTTGCTCGTAGGGAGTGACTCGCTGCCGGATCTGCTCCAGCCGGCGCCGAGCATTCTCGAGGTCAGTTTCCTTGAACTGACTCCCCTCGGCGGCACGAGCGGATTGCAATGCCTCCAGTTGGCGGACAGCCAGCACGGCCGCGGCGACATCGGCCTGTCCCTGCATTACCAGCCACTGAAGGTCTTCTGTCGAGGGCCACCCGGCGTCATCAAAACCCAGGCTCGCGAAGGCGCCGAAGAGCCGCAGGTGCAGGTCACGGGCGAAGTCCGGATGGAGGGTAGCAACCCGGCACGCGGCCAGGAATTGCGCCCGCCGCCCCAGATCTTCCGGGACTTCGATGGTGTGCAGTGAATCGAGCCGGGCGCAAAAGCGGCCGGTAGTTCCCGGCAATTGCCCCAGGTAAATGACGTCGGGAGAGGCGACGCCGTCGCGAGCCCCGGTGAGGAAGTCGAGGACCTTGTCGAAGCTGTCGATGCCTTTCGGGACGGCATCCGGGTACTTCGCCACGCCAGCCACGACGACGTGCTTCTTGTGCGCGGCGGCACAGGGCCGCGACAGGACGAGGCACGACTCGAAGCGAGTCAAGGCCGCCTGGCCGCCCTTGTTCTCCTCCCCGCCGGCCTTCGTCGCGAAGAGAGCGACACCGCTCAGGATGTCGCCCTGCGTCAAGGGCGCGTCAGCGCGTGAGCTCTGAATGATCGGCATTGGTCCCTTCGCTGTACTCCTTGAGCGCCTGACGGACCTCGTAGCCCGCCTCGGTCCACCCGAACTCCACGGGCTCGAAAAAGTCGGCCGGCGGGTAGGCCGCGGCGGCAGCCCGGCTGCCATTGCCGGCGGGGAGCGGCTGCAAGACGATCTGGACACGCCCGGGGAGGAGGCTGGGCTTACTGTCCAGTTCCACCATGCCATCCGGTCGGAGGGTGCCCTCGAGAATCACCGAAGTAGTCACTGTGCGCTCCTGGCTCGGTTGGCCGACTGGTTGCCGTCATTGTAGTCCCTGGCAGGGGCACCCACAAAGGGACCAGGTGTGGAACCAGACCCGAATTAGAAGTCCGCGCTGCCCGGCGTGCGCGGGAAGGGGATCACGTCGCGGATGTTGGCCATGCCGGTCACGAACTGCACCGTGCGCTCCAGCCCCAGGCCGAACCCCGAATGCGGCACCGTGCCGTACTTGCGCAGCTCCAGGTACCACCAGTACGCCTCGGGGTTGAGCTTCTGCTCCTTCATGCGCCCCTCCAGCACGTCGAGCCGCTCCTCGCGCTGGCTGCCGCCGATGATCTCGCCGACGCCCGGCACCAGCACGTCCATCGCCCGCACCGTCTTGCCGTCGTCGTTGACGCGCATGTAGAAGGGCTTGATGCTGCGCGGGTAGTCGTGCAGGATGACCGGCTTCTTGAAGTGCTGCTCGGTCAGGTAGCGCTCGTGCTCGGCTTGCAGGTCGCCGCCCCACTTCACCGGGAACTCGAAGGCGTGCCCCGACTTCTCCAGGACAGCGACGGCCTCGGTGTAGGGCAGGCGCACGAACTGGCTCTCGGCGGTGTGCCGCAGCCGATCGAGGATACCCTTCTCGATGCGCTCGTTGAAGAAGGCCATGTCCTCGCCGCAGCGGTCCAGGGCGTCGCGGACGATGCGCTTGATGAACGCCTCGGCCAGGTCCATGTTGTCGTTGAGGTCGTAGAAGGCCATTTCCGGCTCGACCATCCAGAACTCGGCCAGGTGCCGCGACGTGTTCGAGTTCTCGGCCCGGAAGGTCGGGCCGAAGGTATAGACCTTGCCCAGGGCGCAGGCGAAAATCTCCGCCTCAAGTTGGCCGCTGACCGTCAGGAAGGCGGGGCGGTGGAAGAAGTCCCGGGAGTAATCCACCTGTGCGTCCTGGCGCGGCACGTTGGCGAGGTCGAAGGTTGTCACCTTGAACATCTCGCCGGCGCCCTCGCAGTCGCTGGCGGTGATGATCGGCGGCTGGACGTAGAGGAAGCCGCGCTCCTGGAAGAAGTTGTGGATCGATAGGCTGACCTGGTTGCGCACCCGGGCGACGGCGCCGAAGGTGTTGGTGCGCGGCCGCAGGTGGGCGATGGAGCGCAGGAACTCGAAGGTGTGTCCCTTTTTCTGGAGCTTGTACGTCTCCGGATCGGCCTGGCCGTGGACGGCGACGGCGTCGGCGGCCAGCTCGGTCGGCTGCCCCTTGGCCGGCGACGCCTTGACCTCGCCGGTGACGGTGACGCTGCAGCCGGCCGTGAGGTGTTTGACCTCCGTTTCGTAGTTGGGCAGGCCGGCGGGGACGATGACCTGGACGTTGCCCTGCGAGGAGCCGTCGTTGAGTTCGAGGAAGCTGAAGCCGCCCTTGGAATCGCGGCGGGTGCGCACCCAGCCTTGCAGCTTGACGTGCTTGCCGACCGACTCGACCTTGCGGGCGTCGGCGACGCTGATTCGTTCCATGACGGCTCCTCCGGGATGAGTGGCCGCGGGCCGCGGTCACGGCAGGTTGGGAATCTCCATCCGCTCTTTGCTCAAGACTGGATTATAGACCTCGAAGCTTTGCATCCGCCACTGGCCGTCGTCTTCGAGGACGAACTTCGCCTTGACCGGGTAGGGGAGTGTGTTTTGCGCCCACCACGCCTTCGGCTTGGCCTTGAACGTGACGGGGAGGGTTCGCCCGTCAGCGCCGTCGGGCCACTCCTCACCGTAGATCACCAATTCCTCGATCGTGCCGCCCTTCAGCGCCGTTTCGACGGTCTTGCGGAACGTGGCGCGATCCCGGCCTTGAAACGTGAAGTCTTTCGCGACGTGCTTGAAGATGGCGTCGGTGTCGCGTGCCTTGACGGCATCAGCCATCTCGTGCAGCTTCCGCTCGACCTGGGCGCGCGGCGTCTCGCGGATCTTGCTGAGGAGGAAATAGACCCCGGCGAGAGCGACGATCGCGCCGGCGGCGATGAGGAGATTACGCTTGCGGAAGCGCCACCACACGACGAGGAGGATGACACCCAAGATGCCGAGCAGCCAGAAGATTTCGGTGCGGGCTTCAAAGAGCCAGTCGAACACGGCGCCCCCAGGTTCGGGGTCAGGCGCCGGCGACGCTCGGCGGCGGCGGCGCGGTGGTCCTCTTGCGCTTGCGCGGCGTCGGCCGGAGGGGCGGGCGGAAGAAGACGCACGCCGTCACCAGCAAGCCGACGGCGCTGGCGACGGCGGTGCGCCGCAGCGCCGCGTCGCGGGCGAACAGCGCCAGCAGGCGCGCCCAGCCCGCCGGCTGCGCCTCGCCATTATCTCCGAGCGGGGCCAGGATGACCAGCAAGAACAGCAGAACGGACAGGGTGATCGCCAGCCGAAAGAGCAGGCGCGGCAGGATCATGGGAGACTCCCAGCCGCTTGCGGCTTCGCAGGGATTGCGAAGCCGCAAGCGGCTGGGGTTGTTATCGGCGCGCCGCCGGCCACAACTCCGCCCCATAGCGCGCCACGCCGCCCAGGTCTTCCTCGATGCGCAGCAGCTGGTTGTACTTGGCGATACGGTCGGTACGGCTGGCCGACCCGGTCTTGATCTGGCCGGCGTTGGTCGCCACCGCGATGTCGGCGATGGTCACGTCCTCGGTTTCGCCGCTGCGGTGGCTGATGATCGTGGTGTAGCCGTTGCGCCGGGCCAGTTCGATGGCGTCGAGCGTCTCGGTCAGGGTGCCGATCTGGTTGACCTTGACGAGGATGCTGTTGGCGGCCCCCCGGTCGATGCCCTGCTGCAAGCGCTCGACGTTGGTGACGAACAGGTCGTCGCCGACGAGCTGGATCTTGGCGCCCACCTCCTTCGTCAGCTTCTGCCAGCCCGCCCAGTCGTCCTCGGCCAACCCATCTTCGATCGACAGGATCGGGTATTTGGCACAAAGGCTTTTCCAGAGGTCGATCATCTCGTCGGACGAGGCGATGCGGTCGGGGTTGCTTTTGAAGAAGCAGTAGCCGCTCTTGCCCTTCTTCTTGGCCTCGTCGTACAGCTCGGTGGCGGCGGGGTCGAGGGTGAAGGCGACCTGCTCGCGGAGCTTGTAGCCGGCCTTTTCGACGGCGCGGGAGAGGACGTCGAGGGCCTCGTCGGCGCTCTTGAGGTTGGGGGCGAAGCCGCCCTCGTCGCCGACGGTGGTGCTCAGGCCTCTGTCGTGGAGGACGCCCTTGAGGGCGTGGAAGACCTCGGCGCCCATGCGCAGGCCCTCGCGGAAGGTCGGGGCGCCGATGGGCAGGATCATGAACTCCTGGAAGTCGATGGTGTTGTCGGCGTGCTTGCCGCCGTTGATGACGTTCATCATCGGCACCGGCAGGTACTTGGCGTTGGTGCCGCCCAGGTAGCGGTACAGCGGCAACTCGACGGAGTTGGCGGCGGCGTGGGCGACGGCCAGCGACACGCCGAGCATGGCGTTGGCGCCGAGCTTTTCCTTGTTGGGGGTGCCGTCCAGTTCCAGCAGGAGGGCGTCGATGGCGGCCTGCTCGCGGCAGTCCTGGCCGATGACGCGCGGTGCGATCTCCTCCTCGACGTTCTGCACGGCCTTGAGGACGCCCTTGCCGAGGTAGCGCTTCTTGTCGTTGGTGTCGCGCAGCTCCAGGGCCTCGTGGGCGCCGGTGCTGGCGCCGCTGGGGACGGCGGCGCGGCCGGCCGAGCCGTCGGCCAGGACGACTTCCACCTCGACGGTCGGGTTGCCACGGCTGTCGAGGATTTCGCGGGCGTGGATGGTTTCGATCTCCATGTCAGTCTCGCCAGGCGCCTTGGGGGGTGAATCAGACGTTGCGCCGCCGTCCTCGATTTATCGTTTCGCGAAACGATAAATCGAGGACGGCGACTAAACGCTTTTGTACGTGTTGGCGCGGCGGTGAAAAGAAGGGCCCCGGCGGTGTCGTGGCGGAGCGGTTCCGGTGGGTCACGTCCCTGAGGTCGCGGAGGGAGTCGGAGCGCTCGTGGAGTCAGGTTCGGGTGCCGGGGCCCTTTCGTGTCGGCCGCAAGCACTCCCTTGGCCCACGCGGGTCGGGGGGGAGTGACGGGGCCAAGGTCGCGGGGCAGCGTTGAGCCGGCGGCACTGTCGTCCGCCGGGCGGGGAGTAGCTGCCGCCGCGGTCTTGCGGCCGGTCATGGGGGGTCGGTTGGTTTTACTCGTGGTGGTGGGCGGTTAAGCGACAGAGACTATTATCGGCCGGGCGGCTCGACGGCTTGAGAAGCGCGCGGGTCATTCGCCGCCCCCTGGACCAGCCCGCGCAGCACCGCGAGGTTGATCGCGTCCATGTCCTGACCCTCCTCTTCTTTCGGTGTCTCCAGGATCATCGGCCGGTCGCGGAAGCGCGGGTCGTTGACCAGTAGGCGGAACGGTTCCAGGCCCAGGCAGCCGCGGCCGACGTGGGCGTGCCGATCGACCCGACTGCCGAGCGGTCGCTTGCTGTCGTTGACGTGGAAGACGCGCAGCCGCTTCAGGCCGATGACGCGGTCGAAGGCGGCCATCGTCTCGCGGTAGTCGTCCTCCGGCGCCAGCGGGTAGCCGGCCGCGAAAACGTGGCAGGTGTCGAAGCAGACGCCGAGGCGCTCCGGCTCGGCCACGGCACCGAGGACGTGGGCCAGTTGCTCGAAGCGGTGCCCGAGGCACTGCCCCTGCCCGGCCGTGGTTTCGAGGAGGACGCGCACGCGGAAGCCGGCGCAGCGGCGATGGACCTCGTCGAGGGCGCGGGCGACGTTCCGCAGCCCGGTCTCCTCGTCGGTGCCGGCGTGCGAGCCGGGGTGGGCCACCAGGTAGCGCAGGCCGAGCGCCTCGGCCCGCTCCATCTCGACGACGAACGCCTCGACGGACTTGCGGAATAATTCCTCCTTCGGCGAGGCGAGGTTGATGAGATAGGAGTCGTGGGCGATGGTCTGCTTGACCTTCGTTTGGCGCAGAGTGCGGCGGAAGAGGCGGACCTCGTCGTCGGTCAGCTCCCGGGCCGCCCACTGGTTGCTGTTCTTCGTAAACAGTTGCACCGCAGCGCAGTCGTGGTCGCGGGCCGCCAGTAGAGCGTTGTGGTAGCCGCCTGCGACCGACATGTGCGCGCCGAAGAGGGGCATTGGGGAGTCCTTCCCGGGGTCAGGGACACGACAACAACAGGACGTCCGTTCGTCGTCCCGGCATTATAGCGGACACCGGGCCGGCGCCCGGGTATCATTGAGCCGATCAATGGGCACCGACGCCGGCCGACCGAAAAATACTTGCCCCCGAGCGCTGAGTTGTGCGGCCTGCGGTGCCTTTCTCTATGGGGCCGGCGATGGACTCCACGGGCGATGGCGCTGACCGGGGTCTGGAGCGCTTTCGCTCCTATCTGCTCCTGCTGGCTCGCATCCGTCTCGATCCGATGGTTCGGGCCAAGGTGGGCGCCTCCGACGTCGTACAGCAGACGTTGTTGGAGGCCCACCGCGACCTCGCCGGGTTTCGCGGGCGGACGGTCGGCGAACAGGCGGCCTGGCTGCGGCACATCCTGGCGCGCAACCTGGCCAACGTCCTCCGCGACCTGCGCCGCGACAAGCGCGACGTGGCCCGCGAGCAGCCGTTGCAAGCGGCCCTGGACGAATCGGCCTCGCGGCTGGAAGCCTGGCTGGCCGCCGAGCAGTCGTCGCCCAGCCAGCAGGTCGAGCGGCACGAACGCGCCGTCCGCCTGGCCGAAGCGCTGGCGACGTTGCCCGAGAACCAGCGCGAAGCCGTCGTCTTGCGCCACTGGCACGGCTGCTCGCTCGTCGAGATCGGCGAGCGCCTCGGCTGCACGACCGCCGCGGTCACGGGACTCCTGCATCGCGGCTTGCGCAAGCTGCGTCAACAGCTCCACGACCTGGAGTAAATCATGAACCCCGCATCCGACGAGTCCGCAAGGGACCGCCAGCTCGAAGAGATCCTCCACATGTACCTGCAAGCGGTGGATGCCGGCCAGGCGCCGGACCGCGACGCCTTGCTGCGGGAGCATCCGGACTTCGCGCCCGAGCTAGCCGCCTTCTTCGCCAATCAGGATGAGGTGGCGCAGCTGGCGCGGGGCATGGCCGAGCCGCCCGCACCCGCACCCTGTGACCCCAGAGCGCCGACGCTGGCGCCGGGGGAAGCGCCGCCGCCCGGCACGCAGGTCCGCTACTTCGGCGACTACGAGCTGCGGGAGGAGATCGCCCGCGGCGGCATGGGCGTCGTCTTCAAGGCGCGGCAGGTGTCCCTCAACCGCCCCGTCGCCCTCAAGATGATCCTGGCGGGACAACTCGCCTCGCCGCAAGATGTGCAACGATTCCACGCCGAGGCGGAGGCCGCCGCCAACCTCGAACACCCCAACATCGTGCCGATCTACGAGGTCGGTCAGCACGAGGGGCAGCACTATTTCAGCATGAAGCTCATCGAGGGCGGCAGCCTCGGCGAGTGCATGGAGCGCATCCGCGGCGACCCACGGGCGGCGGCGCGGCTGCTGGCGACGGCAACGCGGGCTGTGCATTACGCCCATCAGCGCGGCATCCTGCACCGCGACCTGAAGCCCGCCAACATCCTCCTGGATGCGAAGTGCGAGCCGCACGTCACCGACTTCGGCCTGGCGAAGCGCGCCGAGGGGGGCAACCACCTGACGCAATCGGGGGCCGTCGTCGGCACACCCGGCTACATGGCCCCCGAGCAGGCCCGGGCCGAGAAGGGGCTGAGCACGGCTGTCGATACCTACAGCCTGGGGGCCATCCTCTACGAGTTGTTGACGGGCCAACCGCCCTTCCGCGCGGCGACGCCGCTGGACACCCTTCTGCAAGTGCTGGAACAAGAGCCAGTGCCTCCGCGCAAGGTCGATCCGCGGGTGGACCGCGACCTGGAAACGATCTGCCTGAAGTGTTTGGAAAAGAACCCGTCGAAGCGGTACGGCTCAGCAGAGGCCCTGGCAGAGGACCTGGAGCGGCACCTCCAAGGAGAGCCGATCCTGGCGCGCCCGGCGGGGCGCGCGGAGCGGATGCTCAAGTGGGCGCGACGGCGACCGGCGGTGGCGGCGTTGCTAGCCGTCAGCGTGGTGGCCCTGGCCGCACTGCTCGGCAGCGGCACGGCCTTCACGCTATTCTTGCAGGACCAGATCCGCGAAACCAAGGGGGCGCGCGACGCGGCCGACGACAAGGCGAAGAAGCTCCAGGAGAAGACTGAGGAATTGGGGAGCGCGCTCCGCCACAGCCAGCGGCTCCTCGCCGGCAGCAATATCCAGCTAGCCGGTAGCGCCCTGCGCGACGGCAGCTTCGCTGTGGCCCGCGACCGGCTGGATGACGTGCCGCCGGAAGAGCGCTTCTGGGACTGGCGCTACCTGAAGCGTCGGGCGGAGGGCAGCCTGTTCACCCTGTACGGGCACACCGCCTGGGTGACCGCCGTGGCTTTCAGCCCCGATGGAAACCGCCTGGCCAGCGGCAGCTGGGACAAGACGGTGAAAGTGTGGGACGCGCGCACGGGCCGGGAACTCCTCACCCTCCAGGGGCACACCGCGCCGGTGACCAGCCTGGCCTTCAACCCCGACGGCACTCACCTGGCCAGCGGCGGCTTTGACGGGACGGTGAAGGTCTGGGACGCGCGCACCGGCCAGGAACTCCTCACCCTCAAGGGGCACACCGGCGGGGTGCATAGCGTGGCCTTCAGCCCGGACGGTGCCCGCCTGGCCAGCGGCAGCTATGATAGAACGGTCATAGTCTGGGACGCGCGCACCGGCCAGGAACTCCTCACCTTTAAGGGGCACACTGGCGGGGTGTGGAGCGTGGCCTTCAGCCCCGACGGTGCCCGCCTGGCCAGCAGCGGCTGGGACAACGTAGTGAAGGTCTGGGATGCGGGCGCCAGCCAGGAGTTCCTCACTCTCGAGGGGCTGACCAGCTGGTGCGCCCCCGTGGCCTTTAGCCCCGACGGCGCCCGCCTGGCCTGCGGCATCGGGGATAACACCGTGAAGGTCTGGGACGCGCGCACAGGTCAGGAACTCCTCACCCTCAACGGGCATACCGCTCCGGTGACCAGCGTGGCCTTCAGCTCCGATGGCACTCGCCTGGTCAGCGGGAGCGAGGACCAGACGGCGAAGGTCTGGGACGCGCGCACCGGCCGGGAACTCCTCACGCTCAAGGGGCACGACCGCGAGGTGACCAGCGTGGCCTTTAGCCCCGACGGCGCCTGCCTGGTCTCAACCGACGAAACTGGCAAGCAGGTCGCCTGGAACGTACACACTGGAGAACGATTGGCCACGGTACCCGTGTTGCCCGCCCGCCCGGATCCCGCACTCAGCCCCGACGGTCACACTCTGGCCTGGCGAGACGAGTCCGTCAGCCGCCTCATCGACCTGCGCCTCTCCGAGGACGAGCTGAGCTACCGCCGCCGGGTGACGCGCCCCGACCCGGAGTGGCACGCCGCCGAGGGCCAACGCTTCGCGCAGGCCGGCGACTGGTTCGCGGCGGCGTTTCACCTGCGGCAGCGCCTCCAGACGCCGCCCGATTCCATTGGCCTGCGCCGCGACCTGGCCCTGTGCCAGCTCGCCGCCGGGCAGGAGCAGGCGTACCGGCAGACGTGTGTCGCCTTGGTGGAACGCCTCGACGGAGGTCTGGCGTGGGACCGCACCGGGCTCGCGCTGCAAGCCCTCTCGCCGTCGGGTGTCGTCGCTGCCTTGCCGCCGTTGACCGTAGCCGTGCGGCTGAAGGAGGCCCTACGTCCCGCCGTGGCCCGCGCCCTCGCCCTCGGGCCGCACGCCATCCCGGCCGCCCAACTCCTGCCGCTGACTGAGGGCGTCGATGTCGTCACGCGGGCCCTGCTCCTCCACCGCGCCGGCAAGCACGACGACGCCGTGAAGCTGCTCGCGGACCAGTCGGGTCCGCGTGCCCAGCTCGTCCGCGCCCTGGCCGAGCAGGCCCGCGACCATCCCGCAGAGGCGACGCAGGCCCTCGCACAGGCCGGCCGCTCTGTGGAAGCCCAGCTGCCCTGGGACGAGCGCCTGGAACTGGACCTGCTGAGGCGCGAGGCTGAGGCCCTACTGAAGCCGCCGCCCGCTCAAGCCCCGCCCGGCAAGTGAGCGACGGGGGGGAAACGGAGTCGGGTGTCGTACAGACGACTTGTCTTTGAATCGCTGGCTCCGGCCGTCATCGTCGGTGCGGCCGTTTGGCCGTTCCCTGGAGCAGAGACGGAACAATGCGACTGTGGGAATCGAAAGAATGATCGAGCCCCGGGTATTCCATCAACATCGACATTGCGGCGAGCGTTTGCCCCGCATTTGCCACGGTGAATTGTGGTCCGAAGCGTCGCCTTTAGCCGGGACGGCACGTCCGTTCCGGCCGGCTGGAGTGAATCATGAATCCCACATCCCCCGACTCTGCCAGGGACCGCCAGCTCGAAGCGATTCTCCATACCTACCTGCAAGCGGTGGACGCCGGCCGACCGCCGGACCGCGACGCTTTGCTGCGGGAGCATCCGGATGCGGCAGTAGCCTCGGTGAGCACCTGATATGCTGAAGGCAGGAGGTGAGTCATGGTCAACGTGACGCTCGAAATCCCTGACGACCTGGCAGCCAGGCTGGGGCCGGGGGACGAACGGGTCGGCAAGGAGCTGCGCCTGGCGGCCGCGTTTTCCCTTTGCGGCCGGGCGCAGCTATCGAGTCACGAGGCGGCGCGGCTGGCCGGGGTGTCGTACGTGGAGTTCCTCGAAGCCGCAGCCCGTGCCCGGGTGGAGTTGTTTCCCGTGAACGTCGAGGAGTTGAAGCAGGAGTTGGCCCGGCCCGTGCCTGGTGGCATCAACCTCGAAGCCATCAAGCAGGAGTTGGGAAGTGGCGCAGCCAGTCGTTGATGCGTCCCCCTTGATCGTTCTGGCCAAGGCAGGGATGCTGTCGTTGCTGCGCCTGGCGGGCGACCCGGTGTTCGTCCCCCAGGTGGTGATTCAGGAAGTTCAGCAGGCCGGGTCAAATGATCCGGCGCTACAGGCATTGACCGCGACGAGTTGGCTGGTGAGCGTTGATCCTGGGCCCGTCAGTCCAATCCTGTCGCGGTATCAGCTCGACGCGGGTGAAGCGTCGGTATTGACCTGGGCGCTGAGCCATCTCGGAACGGAGGTGATCGTGGATGAGACGCGCGCCCGACGTTGTGCCGCGCAACTGGGGATAGCGCTGCGCGGGTCGGTCGGCTTGGTCCTCCTGGCGAAGCAATCGGGGGTATTGCCGTTGGCTCGCCCGGCCCTGGAGGCGCTGCGCCAGGCCGGGTTGTACCTGTCGGACCGCGTGATGAATCAAGCGCTGGCCCTGGTCGGAGAGTAGGGAGAGTAATTCGCGGGGGGTGAAGCGGGGTCGGGTGTCAAATGACACGAACTCCAACCCCGTTTCACTCCGCCCAGCGGAGTAACGCGGCTGATGGCGACGTCGTAAACCGCCTCCTGGTGCTACAGCGGTCGGCCGACCGGCTTGCCTGCCCGGGTCATGAGGACGAGGAATCAACGCGGCAGGCGCGACGTGGCCCGCGAGCAGCCGTTGCAAGCGGTCCTGGGGGCGGTAGTGGGGGCGGTAGGCCGGGTCGGGGAGGGAGTCACCTCCCTCCCCTCCCACAGATCCGGACTTGCCCGATTAAGGCATCCGGCTCGTCAGATCACGGACTCGCTGCGCACGGCGACACCCACGCACACGGCCACG
>Ga0116219_10000305_pt1 | contig 52485 bp, 47 predicted proteins | sample Sb_taG_4_FD_91019 | JGI IMG/M metagenome (GOLD analysis project Ga0116219, IMG submission 91019) | Peat soil microbial communities from Weissenstadt, Germany - Sb_50d_6_BS metaG | ecosystem: Environmental > Terrestrial > Soil > Wetlands > Peat | place: Germany: Weissenstadt | collected 2010-09-21 | reverse complement strand
TGAATGACCGAGAGCTGTGGGATGAACGCAAGTTGCTTTCCTACAAGCTGTTGTGCCGACGCTGGCCGAAATGCCATGCTTACCCCCGATTTCGCCTTGGTAAAGTATGCGTTGACCCTGGGGACGGGGCCCGGAGTCTTCGGTCCCTGGACCAGCCTGGGCGCCCCGGCCGCGAGCGGCGGCTTCCAGACTCTGGCCGTGGGGACGAACGCCAATGGCATCGAGCAAGTCTTCGCGGTCGCCGGCGCCGCTGCCCCGTTCCTGTACGAACTGCAGCAGCCCAGCGCCGGCACCTGGAGCGGCGCGGCGCCCTGGAAGTCCCTCGGCGGCGGCTTTAAAGCCGACGTGGCCGTGACCCTCAACGCCAAGGGGCTGCTGGACGCCTTCGCCATCGACGGCGCCGGCTTCGTCTGGACGTACAGCCAGACCTCGCTCGGCAACTTCAGCCTCTCGATGCTGGGCTCCCGGGCCGCGGGCATCGGCGCTCAGTCGCTGGCCGTCGGGACGAACGTCGATCACATCGAGCAGGTCTTCGCGGTTGGAGCCGCTGCCGCCCCGTTCCTGTATGAGCTGCAGCAGCCCAGCGTCGGCACCTGGAGTGGCGCGGCGCCCTGGAAGTCCCTCGGCGGCGGCTATAAGCCCGACGTGGCCGTGACCCTCAACGCCAAGGGGCTGCTGGACGTCTTCGCCATCGACGGCGCCGGCTTCGTCTGGACGTACAGCCAGACCTCACTCGGCAAGTTCAGCCTCTCCATGCTGGGCTCCCGGGCCGCGGGCATCGGCGCCCAGTCGCTGGCCGGGGGGACGACCACCAATAACACGGAGCAGGTCTTCGCGGTCGGCACCAACCACACCACGTATGAGCTGAAGCAGCAGGGCCCCGCAGGCGCCTGGGGAGCCTGGGCGCCCTGCCCAGGCATGTCCAACCAGGACGTGGCCGTGGCCCGCAACGCTCAGGGGCAGCTGGACGTCTTCGTCATCAACGACGCCGGCAACGTCTGCCTGTTCACCGAGACCACACCCACCTACCAGAGCCCCTGGATCTCCCTGGGCGACTGACGGCATCAACAATCCTCTTGCCGCTTGCGGCTTCGCAGGAACGATTGCGAAGCCGCAAGCGGCCAGGAAGTTGGAGTCTGTTCCAGCAGTCGCTGGGAATGGGCGCGCCTCGTCCAGCGTTTGTGAGCTAAGAACTCTTACGAAGAAGTCTGAAGAGCCGGACAGCCACTCTCCTCTGTCATCGGGTCGGGAGGTGTGCATCATGCCTGCGCGTAAGATTGAGCCCACCGGCGTAGAAAGTCACTTCGGCGACGACGAGATCATCGTCAGCAAGACCGATCCCAGGGGCGTCATCACCTACGCCAACGAGATTTTCATCCGTGTCTCGGGTTACTCCGAAGAGGAGTTGCTCGGCGCCCCGCACAGTATCCTGCGTCATCCGGCCATGCCGCGCTGCGTTTTCAAGCTCCTGTGGGATACGATTCAGGGCGGCCGGGAGATTTTCGCCTACGTCGTCAACCTGGCGAAGACCGGCAACCATTACTGGGTACTGGCGCACGTCACGCCGACCCTCGACGGCTCGGGCCGCCTCGTGGGCTACCACTCTAACCGCAGGCGGCCCGAGCCGGCGTCGGTGCGGCAGGTCATCCCACTCTACGAGCGCCTCCTGGCGGAGGAGAAACGGCTCGGGGGGCAGGCCGGCTTGAGCGCTACACTGAGTCTCCTCAACCAGCAGCTGGAATCCCTGGGACAGTCCTACGACGAATTTGTCTGGTCTCTCATTCGGGCGGGGGAGAACAAGCAATGACCGGGAGCGAAGACACGGAACTGGCTCGGTGCCAGGCGGAGCTGACCCTGTACAAGGAGGCCGTCCGCGAGGCGACCCTGGTGTGCCGTGAGGCCGCCCGAGGCAACCTCGAGCCGCGCGTGCTCCGCATCCACGCCGAAGGTGACCTGGGGGAGATGCTCCACGGGATCAACCACCTGTTGGACCTGACGGACGCCTACGTGCGCGAGGCCGGCGCTTGCCTGGCTCATGCCGGTGCGGAGCAGTTCTACCGCCAGGTGCTGGCGCGCGGCCTGTTGGGGTGCTTCCGCTCAGGGGCGGGCTTGCTCAACGCGGCGATGGCCCAGTTGGCCGGCAAGACGTCGAGCCTGAGGCGGGCCGAGGCCACGGTCTCCAACGTGGTCGAGAACGTGGCGGCGGCCGCCACGGAGTTACACGCGACGGCCGAAGCGCTCCAGGCCACGGCCGATCAGACCTCTGCGCAGTCGAGTGCCGTTGCCGCCGCCTCCCAACAGGCGGCCGAGAACATGGACGCCGTCTCGCTGACGACCGAACAGATGGTCCAGCAAGTGGGCGACATCGACCGTCAAGTGGGGGAGTCCAGCAGCGTCGCGCGCCTGGCGGTGGGCGAGGCCGACCGCACCAATGCGGCGGTGGCCGACTTGCGGGACGCCTCGCACCAGGTCGGCCAGGTGGTACAGCTCATCACCAAGATCGCCAACCAGACCCGCCTCCTGGCGCTCAACGCCACCATCGAGGCGGCGCGCGCCGGCGAGTTCGGCAAGGGCTTCGGGGTCGTGGCCACGGAAGTGAAGGGCCTCGCCGCACAGACCGCCGCCGCCACACGGCAGATCGGCGAGCAGGTGACGGCGATCCAGACCGCCGTCGGCACCACCGTCGGCGCGCTCCAAACCATCTCCAGTACCATCAGTCAGATCAACGAGATCTCCGAGACGACCCGCGCCGTGGTGGGCGAGCAGCGCGGGGCGGGACGCCAGATGTCGGCCAGTATCCGCGAAGCCGCCCAGCACATGCGCGAGGTCTCCGCGGCGATCGCTTCCGTCTCCGAAGCGTCGCGCGAAACCAGCATGGCCACCGGCCAGGTGAGCGCCGCCGCCGGGGAACTGTCCCGCCTGGCGGAGACACTGCAGGCAGAAATGGATCAGCTCTTTCTCACCATCAGAAGTCCCAAGGCCAGCGTGAGCAAGCCCGAAAGGCCGCATCGCTCCACGGCAGACATGCTCTCACGCTCGTCGGCATGAAGCCGTTCTTGCCGACCAGCGTCTACCATCGCCGTTGCAACACCGACGTTTAGCCGCCGCCCTTGGGGCGGCGCTCAGAGAGCGCCGCCCCGAACACCTTGGCTCGCAGCCGGCCCCGGTCGCCGCCCAGTTTGACGATCTCGTGGATGAGTTGGTCCATGGCGTGGGCGCCGTAGCGGTTGCAAGACTCCTCCCCACCGCCCCCGCCCGGCAGCAGGAAGTGGTTCATGCCCCCGACCTACGCCTCCGGGTCGAACAAGCAGGCGGCCACGCACGAGCCAAGCAGGGTCTGCACAACCACCGGCGCCCGGCTGGCGAACACCTCGCCGACCACGATCGTCTTTTCCGGCAGCGGACGAGGTCCGGCTCGCGGGCGAACCCGTTCTTCTGCGGCTTGCGCGCGGCCGCCTCTTCCTTCTCCCGCGGCCTGGCACCCGGCTTCTTGGCGATCTTGTTCGCCGGTGCAGGTCGAGAGCTGGCTGCTTCAGGCCGACCGCCTGGAGCCGTCCGTCCGTCCTCCAACTTGAACTTGGCCACCAGGCCCTGCAACTGCTCCGCCTGGCCTGTCAGCGCCTCCGCCGTCCCCGACAGCTCCTCCGTCTGCGAGGCGTTGGCCTGCGTCACAGAATCCATCTGGGCCACCGCCTTGTTGACCTGGTCGATCCCCGATGACTGCTCGCGCGACGCCGCCGCGATCTCGCTGACGATGTCCGTCACGCGCTTCATCGACGTCACGATCTCCTGCAGCGACTGACCCGAACGGTTCACCAGCTCCGAGCCACTCTCCACCTTGCGTACCGAGTCCTGGATGAGGCCCTTGATCTCCTTGGCCGCCGTGGCACTGCGCTGGGCCAGGTTGCGCACCTCGGAGGCGACCACGGCAAAGCCGCGGCCCTGCTCGCCGGCGCGGGCCGCCTCGATCTTGGCGTTGATGGCCAGGATCTTCGCGCCCTCGGCGATGGCGTCCACCTTGTGGAGGATGTTACCGATGTCGCGCATGCCCCTTTGAACTTCTTCCATTTTTGCGATCGTCTTCCGTGACTCGGCCCGCGCCTGCTCGATCCGTTCCAGCAGGCGCTCGAGGGTCTGGCGCGTGGCCTCGATCACATTGCCGTTGGCACGATCATCCAGGCACTGGGACGCTTGCGTCACGCCCTGCAGGGAGCGGTCGGCGATCCCCCGGAAGCTGGCGCAGACCTGGATGACCGCCTGCTCGACCTCCTGGGCCGTCTCCGCGAGCTGCCCCCGCAACACCGCGAAGGTCGGGAGGCAGGCGGCAACCTCGTCGCCCAGCGGGGTGTCGAGTGCCGGGGGGCAGGGGACGGCGTCCTCTTCCGCCGGCAGCAGCTTGACAGGGAGGCTTGAAGTCGAAGAATGCTCTGAGGTGCGAATCGCTCGCATGGGAGGCTTGCCATGGTCGATTGGTCCTTCGCGCTGAACATCGGTGCGGCGCTGCTGATGGGGATCGTCATCGGCCTGGAGCGCCAGTGGCGCCAGCACCCGGCCGGCCTTCGCACCAACGCCCTGGTTTCCCTCGGCGCCGCCCTGTTCGTGTCCCTGTCGCTGCTGGTGCCGGACGAGGGGAGCAAAACGCGCATGGCCTCCTACGTCGTCAGCGGCCTCGGCTTCCTCGGCGGCGGGGTGATCCTGCGCGAGGGCTTGAACGTCAAGGGCTTGAACACGGCCGCGACCCTGTGGTGCAGCGGCGCCGTGGGCAGCCTCTGCGGCTCCGGCTTCGTGGGCCACGCCGCCGTCGGCACAGGCGGAATCCTCCTGGCGCACCTGTGCCTGCGCCCGCTCAGTCAGGAGATCGATAACCGCCTGAAGAAGGCGGTATACGTCGATACGTTCTACCGGATGCGCGTCGTCTGTACGCGGACGGAGGCGCCCCTGGTCCGGACGATCCTGCTGCGCCACGTCAACGCCCATGCCACCATGACCGTCCAGGGCTTCACCACTCACGAAACCGAGAAGGACGACCAGGCGGCGGTGCTCGTGGACGTCCACTCCACCACGCGGAATGAGCGCGCCCTGGAAGACCTGGTCAACCGGATCAACATCGAACCCGGAATCATCGCGGTCAGCTGGGAAAAGTTGCCCTGACGGATGCGGGGATGCTCGGGAGAACAGCCCCGAGCGCTGGGCCTCCCGCGCCCCGTCGAGGAGACTGGCGCCGACCTCCACGTCGTGCCGAGATATACTAACGTCGCCCGTGCCGTCTTCGGGGGGATCGGTTGCATGAAACTGCCTCTTCCGCTTGCTGCGCTGTTCGCCGGAATCCTTGTCTGCGGGGCGGCGGCGCGGGCCGACCAACCCGGCGGCGGCAGGCCAGGCGAAACGGTTGAGAAATACAAGGTGCGCGAGCTGCGCGACGTGGCCTATTTCGAGGGGAAGGGGGCCGATTGCTTTCGCCACAAGCTCGACCTCTTCGTCCCCAAGGGGAAGAAAGACTTCCCGGTCGTGGTCCTCGTCCACGGCGGCTGCTGGACCATCGGCGACAAGAGCTGCTGCGGCCTGTATTCGGCGGTCGGCCACTTCCTGGCCAGCCGGGGCGTCGGGGTCGTGCTGCCGAATTACCGTCTCTCCCCGTGGGTGAAGCACCCCGAGCACATCAAGGACGTCGCTCGCGCCTTCGCCTGGACGCACGAGAACATCGGCAAATACGGCGGCGACCCGGGTCGCCTTTTCATCGGCGGCCACTCCGCGGGCGGACACCTGGCGGCCCTGCTGGCGAGCGACGAGCAGTACCTCAAGGCCGAGGGGCTGTCGCGGAAAGACATCCGCGGCGTCGTGGCGGTCAGCGGCGTCTACCGCATCCCCGACAAGCTCGAGCTCACCCTGGCCATTGATGGCGGCCTCGGCACCAAATTCGAGTTGAAGACCAACCCGTTCGACTACGTGTTCGGCAAGGATCCCAAGGGGCGCGAGGCGGCCTCGCCGGTCTGCCACGTTTGCGCCGGCCTCCCCCCTTTCCTGCTCGTCTACGCCGACAACGACCTGCCGCTGCTCCCGGAAATGGCAGAAGAGTTCGCCAGGACCCTCAAGGACAAGAAGTGCGACGTGGAACTGCTGAAGGTCGAGGGCCGCAATCACAACAACGTCATGTTCGACGCCAAGAACGGCGACGACCCCGTGGCGAAGACGATCCTCGATTTTGTCACTCGCCACCAGGGAAAATGACGGGGTCGCTACGTGACCCCGCCCGCAGCCGGCCCCCCGATGACCGCACCCGCACCAGTACCCGTCGGCCGCCTCGCCCCGTCGCCGACCGGGGCCCAGCACGTCGGCAACGCCCGAACTTACCTCGTCGCCTGGCTGTCGGCCCGCGCGCGCGGCGGGGGCGTCGTACTGCGGATCGAGGACATCGACTCGCCGCGCATCAAGCCGGGGGCCGTCGAGCAGGCGCTGGACGACCTGGGCTGGCTCGGCCTCGACTGGGACGGTACCCCGCTGGTGCAGACGCGGCGCTTCCCCTTCTACCAGGAGGCCCTGCGCCGCCTCCAGGAGCGCGAGCTGGTCTACCCCTGCACCTGCACCCGAACCGACGTGGAACGGGCCGCCAGCGCTCCCCACGCCGACCACGAGGGACCGGTCTACCCCGGCACCTGCGCCGGCCGCCGAGCCGCCGACGCCGCCGGGCTGGGCGACCGGCCGTTCGCCTGGCGCTTCCGCGTGGGCGATTCGCCGGCCTTCGTGGACCTCTGCCGCGGCCCGACGCACATCGACCTGCGACAAGCGGGCGGCGATTTCGTCGTGTGGAAGTCGGCGGGGACGCCGGCGTATCAGCTCGCGGTGGTGGTGGACGATGCGGCGCAGGGGGTGACGGAGGTGATACGCGGCGACGACCTTGTCCCGTCCACGCCGCGCCAGCTCCTGCTATACGAGGCGCTCGGGCTGACCTCGCCGTCATTCGCCCACGTCCCGCTGGTGGTGGGGCCGGACGGCCGCCGACTGGCCAAGCGGCACGGCGACACGCGACTGTCGGCGCTGCGCGCGGCGGGGGTGCGGCCGGAAGCACTGCTCGGCCTGCTGGCGTGGTCGTGCGGGTGGCTATCTCGACCCGAGCCACTCACGGCCCGCGACCTGCTGCCGCGCTTCCGCCTTGACGCCATCCCGCCGCGGCCCTTCGTCCTGGGCGCGGACCGGCTGCGCGACATCGGCTACTACTCCGGCAAGGAAGAAACGCACTCGCGGATCGATGGGTGACGCCAGCCCCGTAGCGGCAAGCTGCCAGCTTGCCGGCCCAGAAGAAGCCGGCAAGCTGGCAGCTTGCCGCTACGGGGCCTGGGCATGGGAGTAACTTCCATGCCGGCAGAATATGATTCGCTGGCGTGAAGCGGATTCGTTCCTCCCGGCTCAGTACACGAGGAAGCGCCCCACCGCGGCACAGACGCCGGCCGTCACCTTCGCCAGGAACGGGTAATCGAGCGTGTCCGGCGTGGTGGGAACGCGCGGGGTGCGGGCCAGTGCCTCGACGTGCCGGCGCAGGCGAACGGCCAGATCGTTCAGGTTCACGGGCGGTTGCATGATGGTGTTCTCCTCGGGGGCTCACCCATTACGGACGTCCGGTCGTGCGCTTATCGCACCAGGCGAGCAGTTTATCGAGATCGATGAGCCGGCCGGCGCCGCAGCTCTTTTTCCAGTTGTCGTACAGGTCGTACAGGAGCCGACTGTTCAGCTCGCTCGGCTTGTGTGTGTGCAGCACCAGGCGGAATGCCTCCTCCAGCCGGGCGTAGTAGCCGGGAGGGTACTTGTGGATGACGGCCCTGCGATACGATTGCGCCGTCTGCGGCCCCTCGCCGCCGACGAGTCCCTGCACCTTGCCGGCGGCGTCGTGGGTGACGTTGATCTTGTCGCCGCCGAAGTCGATCTGGGCCGGCGGGGGCGCCGGCGGCGCGGGCGCGGCGGCCTTCGCCGGGGCTGCCTTCTTGTGGACCGTGCCGCCGGCGCGGATGGCGTACAGGACGGCGTAGGCGTGGCCCAGCGCCTCGGACTCGGCGACGGTGTAGCCGATGCGACGCGCCGCCTCCTTCGCCCACAGCGCCAGCAAGGGGAAACGGTTCAAGGTCGGCATGGTGGTGACTCCTTGAAGGTGGTGAGGAGTTTACCATGCCGGGGGTAGGATCCGCCAACTCGGCAGAGCACGGGCTGGAGGCTCGGAAAAGAGAATTCGGTGAGGAGTGTGAGAAACTCCTGGACCCGGGGCGGCGGCTCGGGTAAAAAGCCACTTATCCTTCGGCGACCTTCCCCCTGACCCGCGGACGGAACAAGGGGCTCGTAGCGCACCGGTTGAAAACGAGCTATGGTTCCCCTGCGGGGTGTCGCGTCGCCGGCTCGGGTGTTTCTCAACTTATACGGATGGAGAAAGTTCATGGCAAAGCAGTTCGTGCGTCTGGCGCTGTGCGCGGCCCTGGCCCTGTGCGGCGGGTCCCTCTGGGCGGGGGGTGAGACGGAGAACAAGGGCGGCCCGATGGTCAAGACCACGCGGACCGAGAAGGGCCGGGAGAGCAAGATCCACGTCTACCTGCCGACGGTCGAGGCCAAGCTCTACATCGACGACACGCAGACCAAGGCCACCGGCCGCGAGCGCTCGTTCCGCTCGCCGGCGCTGGAGGACGGCAAGCGCTACAGCTACAAGGTCGTGGCGACGTGGGTGGAGAATGGCCGGGAGGTGACGCACGAAACCAAGGTCGTCTTCCACGCCGGCGAGGACGTGGCGGTCGATTTCCGCCGCTGAGGCGCGGCGTGGAAGACGATCAGCGGGCGGCGTTCCCCCATCTCAGCGGACGGGGCAGGCGCCGCCCGCCAGTGTTTTGTTCGTAGTGACCGCATTCATGCGGTTCCGGCCGGCCAACCCCGGACCGCATAAATGCGGTCACTACGAACGGCTCGTAGTGACCGCATTCATGCGGTTCCGGCCGGCCAACCCCGGACCGCATAAATGCGGTCACTACGAACGGGCATATTCGCCGGACAGCGCCGCGCCGCCGGCATATCGTGACAGGGTGTTCGCCGGTCCTCCGCGGAGCCCTGACTCATGAACAACAGCCTCTCAACCAGTGGCAAGGTGCGTCTCGCAGGGATCGTGCTGCTGCTGGTCGCTTCGGGAGCCACAATCTGGGCGGGCCTGCGCAACCGGCCGGAGCCCGAGACACCGCCGGCCACGCCCGAAGCGGCCCTCGCCGAGCTGAAGGCCGGTAACGAGCGCTTCGTCAAGTCGCAGCGCACCCGCTCCACCGACACGCGCACCGACGGCGAGCGCCGCAAGCAGTTGGCCAAGGAAAAGCAGCGCCCCATCGCCGCGGTCCTCGCCTGCGCCGACAGTCGCGTCGTCCCCGAGTTCATCTTCGACCAGGGACTCGGCCGTATCTTCGACGTCGGCAACGCCGGCAATGTCATCGATGGCGAGGTGCTCGGCTCCCTGGAGTACGCCGTCGAGCACCTGCACGTCCCGGTCATCGTGGTGATGGGCCACAAGGGCTGCGGCGCCGTCGCGGCCGTGGCCGACGCCGGCAAGGAGGCGCTGCCGGGCCATTTGAAGGATATTCAGGAGCGGATGAAGGATGTTAGCGCGGAGGCGCTGAAGGTTGGCGCCGACAGGCCGGCCGACTTCCTGGTGCGCCTTTGTGGACTGAATGCCCAGGCGCAGGCCCGGCGGATGCTGAGCGAGAGCCCGGTGCTGCGCGACGCCGTCAAGAAGAAGGAAACCGGCATCGCCGTCGCCCTCTACGACATCGAGAGCGGCACCGTCGAGTGGAAGGAGTTCGACGCCGGCGCCGAAAAGTAACCCCCCATCCCGTTTAGCCGCCGCCCTCGGGGCGGCGCGGATTCATAGTTTCGCGAAACGATCAATCGACGGCGGCGGCTACACAATTCGAGACCCCCTCCCGTGAGCCAAAAGACCTGGGGCGGCCGCTTCAGCGGCGCCACCGATAACCGCGTCGAGGCCTTCACCGAATCGATCAGCTTCGACCGCCGCCTCTACCGCCACGACGTCCGAGCCAGTCAGGCTCACGCCCGAATGCTCGCCGAGGTCGGCCTTCTCAGCGCCGACGAGGCCGAGACGATCGCCGTCACCCTCGACGCCATCGCCGCCGAGATCGACCGCGGCGAATTCCCCTTTTCGATCACCCTGGAAGACATCCACACGCACATCGAGCGGGCCCTGATCGAGCGCCTCGGCGACCTCGGCCGCAAGCTGCACACCGGCCGCAGCCGCAACGATCAGGTCGTCACCGACGTGAAGCTCTGGGTGCGCGACGCCATCGACGACCTCGACGGCCGGCTGGAGGAACTGCAGCGCGCCCTGGTCGAGTCGGCCGAGCGCGACCGCGACCTGATCCTGCCCGGCTACACGCACCTGCAGCGCGCCCAGCCGGTCCTCGCCGCCCATTACTTCCTGGCCTACGTCGAGAAGTACCAGCGCGACCGCGAGCGCCTGGCCGACTGCCGCCGGCGCGTCAACGTCCTGCCGCTCGGCGCCGCCGCCCTGGCCGGCACCTCCCTACCGATCGACCGCGAGAGCGTGCGCCGCCAACTCGGCTTCGAGAGCATTGCGGCCAACAGCATGGACGTGTCCAGCGACCGCGACTTCCTGCTGGAGTTCGTCTTCGATCTCTCGGTGATCGCGCTGCACCTGTCGGGCTGGGCGGAGGAGTGGGTGCTGTGGACGACGACGGAGTTCAACTTCCTCGACCTGCCGGACGCCTTCTGCACCGGGTCGAGCATCATGCCGCACAAGAAGAACCCCGACGTGCTGGAGCTGATCCGGGGGAAGGCGGCGCGGGTGACGGCGAGCTTGCAGCAACTGATGATGTTGGTGAAAGGGCTGCCGCTCGCTTATAATCGGGATTTGCAGGAAGACAAGCCGCCGCTGTTCGACGCCTTCGACACGGTGGCCGCCTCGCTGGAGCTGGCGGCAGCGCTGGTGCGCGAGACGCGCTTCCGTAAGGAGGTCATCGCGGCGCGGCTGGAGGACGGCTTCCTCGACGCGACGACGCTGATGGAGTACCTGGTGGCGCAAGGTCTGCCGATGCGCTCGGCTCATGAGGCGGTCGGCAAGCTGGTCCGGCTGTGTCTGGAGCGCCGCTGCCGGCTTGCCGACCTCGCGCCGGACGTGTACGAAGCGTTGCGCCCGGGACTTGGGGCGGGGGTATATCAGGTGTTAGGCGTGGCCAACGTGCTGAACGCCTTCTGCAGCGCCGGCTCGACGGCACCGGCCGAGGTGGCGAAGCAAGTGCAAGCGTGGCGGAACAGGTTGATAGACGGGACAAGGGGAGACGAGCCATGAGCCTGACAATTACCAGCGAAGCTCCGCCGTTGCGGCAGGAAGCATCGGGAGCGGTGCGGGTCGGGAACTCTCGGGTCCTGCTGGAACTGGTGATTCGAGCCTTCCAGGACGGTGCCACGCCGGAGATGATCGTCCAGCGCTATCCCTCGGCGACGCTCGAAGACATCTATGCCGTCGTGGCCTACTACCTGCGACACCGCCCGGACGTGGAACAGTATCTCGCGGAGCGCGAACGAACGGCGGGGGATGTACGGCGACGGATCGAAGCGCGGCAGGGCGACCTGGCCGAGGTGCGGCGACGTATCCTCGCGGGGCAGCGGAAGTGAGTCCGGCCGATGTTGCGGTTACTGAGCGACCAGAACTTCAATAACGATATCGTGCGGGGACTTCTCCTGCGCCGTCCCGACCTGGATGTGGTCCGGGTCCAGGATATCGGGCTGGACGAGGCGGAAGATCCCGACGTGCTCGCCTGGGCGGCACAGGCCGGTCGCATCGTCTTGACCCACGACCGCAGCACCTTTCCCGATTTCGCCTACGAGCGCGTGAGCGCCGGCGAGCCGATGCCCGGCGTGTTCGTCGTGAGCGACCGGATGCCCGTTGGGCGGGCTATTGATGAGTTGTTGATGGCAGATGATTGCAGTGAGCCTGGCGAGTGGGAGGGTCGGGTTCTGTATCTGCCACTGTAAATGTGGCGACAGGGGGCGCCGCCCGGGGAGGGAACGATGTCCGAGCCCAGAGTTTATGCTGACTTTCACAGCCTCGATGCCTTCAATCGATTGCGGTTGACGTGCGCCGGGACGACCGCCGACCTGGAGCGCCAAGGGATTCAATTGCGGGAGGGATTGGCCCTCACGTTTTACATGGATGACGCGGACGACGAGGGACGGCCTGACGAACTCCTCGCCGAGGGCGTCGTTCATTACAACGAGGCCGAACACGCCTGGGTCGCGCACCTCGATTGGTCGGCCGTTCGACACGCCTCGGACGAGCAGGGTCACCCCAACAGCGTCGGTTCTCCGACAGTGGGGCGCCAGGCGCGGTAAGCGCGTCCATGGGCAACGGTCGCCTGGCACATGGGTTGAGATAAGCGAATGAACGCATCGCCACAACGCGAGCCGGAAGTTAACAAGCTTTTCCGCTTGGCTAGAAAACACCAAGCGTCGGATCTCTACCTTCACGTCGGCTTAGCCCCTTTGATAAGGCTTAAAGGTGTCACGCGAGAGGCCGACATGCGACCCTTGTCGCATGAGGATCTCGAGCATTTGTTGTTGCCGATTTTGAGTGCCGAGCAACAGCAACGTCTCGGCCAGGAGGAGGAGGTTGCCTTTACGTACCGTTTTGAGAGAGACAACCTGTTCCGTGTGAGTGTGTCCAAGAAGGGTGGTCAGTTCATGCTGTCTGCGCAGTGGCTGGAGGTGGCTTCATGAAGCGCTACAGGCGACTTCTGACTGGCACCGAACGAGAGTTCCTGGCTGCCTTCATTAGCGAGGCCACGACGGATCCCTTCAAGGGGCCAGCCACGGAGGAACTCCATCGCCGTACCATTTACTATACCGACCTCTCCCATTTGATGACGGCCTATTACCTGGAGAACCCGCGTGACCAGGTGGGATTGGGAGGGAAACACAATCCTACCCTGCCCTCCTGTCCCTGGAAGGACCGGGACGCCGCCGTTCTTCGCGACCACGAAGTAGAAGTACAACTGGAGAGCGCACCCAATCAAACTGTCTCCCAATGAGGGGAAAGCTGGTTCGCGATGGCAAGTCGAGTTACGGCTGGCCGTCAACCAGACTTCGGATAGCGGGGCGGCCTGACCGAAACCGAAGGTGACAAGGACCACGGGCGAAATCCAACGGGAGCGGTTCTGGAGTCCCTGGAGGGGTGGCCATGTCTTTGACCGACGTATTGCCGGAAGTCCAGACGTTGTCCCGGCTCGACAAGATTCGGCTCATTCAATTGCTGGCCCAAGAACTCGAGCGGGACGAGGAGGGCCTGATCGAACCGGGCCGGTCCTACCCCGTCTGGTCACCGGATCGGGCATTCACCGCCGCCGCCGCACTCCTGCAAGCGTTAGAGGACGAGAGTGGCGTGTTCGAGGTGCGGCCAAAATCGTGAGTCTGGCCGAACAAGTCGCTACCGAGATCGAAAGGGACAAGGACCACGGGCGAGTCCCGGGGCAATCAGGAATCATGGACCATTTCTACTACAAGAATCGTGTTCTCCACTGCGAGGACGTCCCCGTCCCCGCCCTGGCCGAGAAGTACGGCACGCCGCTGTACGTCTACAGCACGGCGACGCTGCTGCACCATTTGCGCGAACTGCAGCGTGCCTTCGCGCCTGCCAACCCGCTCATCTGTTACAGCATCAAGACTAACGCCAACCTCCACATCGCCCGCCTCATGGGCGAACACGGCGCCGGCTTCGACGTGACCAGTTACGGCGAACTGTACCGCGCCCTCAAGGCTGGCGGCACCGGCCCGAAGATCGTCTTCGCCGGCTCCGGCAAGACCGAGGCCGAGCACCGCTACGGCCTGGAAAGCAACGTCCTGATGTTCAACGTCGAGAGCGAAGAGGAGCTGCACGCCCTGGCCGGCGTAGCCCGATCGATGAGCCGCGTGGCCCTGGTGGCCCTGCGCGTCAACCCCGACCTGCCGCCGAAGACGCACGCCAAGACCGACACGTCCGTCAAGGGCGTCAAATTCGGCCTGGACATTGACACCATCCTGGAAGTTGCCCAAGGCGTCGTCGGCAACGCAAACGTCAAGGTTGTCGGCCTGCACATGCATTTGGGCTCGCCGATCCTGTCGGCCGAGCCGTATAAGCAAGGGATTACAAAGGGGTTGACCCTGATCGAGCAGCTGCGGGCGCAGGGGCACCCGATCGAGTACCTGAACATGGGCGGCGGCTTCGGCATCCACTACCGCAAGAAGGAGGCGCTGCCGGCCGACGCCTTCGCTGAGGTCATCGTGCCCGCGGTTCGGCAGGCCAGGTGCAAGCTCATCCTGGAGCCCGGCCGGTTCATCGTCGGCAACGCCGGGCTGCTGGTCAGCCGGGTCATTTACACCAAGGAGTCGGGCGGCAAGAGCTTCATCATCCAGGACGCCGCCATGAACGACCTGATTCGTCCGACGCTGTACGATTCGTTCCACCGCATCTGGCCGGTCGCCCCCGCCGCGGGGCTGCCGGCGCCGCCGGACGACTGCGAAGCCGACATCCCCGGCACGAAGAAGCAGGACGTGGTCGGTCCGGTGTGCGAGTCGGGCGACTTCCTGGCGAAGGACCGCCGCCTGCCGCCCCTGAGCCGCGGCGCCCTGCTGGCGACGTTCAGCGCCGGCGCCTACGGCATGGCGATGAGCAGCAATTACAACGGCCGGCCGCGCGCCGCCGAGGTGCTCGTGGACGGCGCCGCCCATCGGCTGATCCGCCGCCGCGAGACGTACGAAGATTTGATCCGACCCGAAATTGAAGTCAGCTAGCCGTTTGCGGCTTCGCACCGCCTGCGAAGCCGCAAACGGCCCTGCGGCAGAGGAGGCATCTCCCGTGTATCGCACGATCATCCGCCTCGGCATCGCCGTCGGCTTCCTCGTGGCCCTGCTGGCGCACGCCGCCGCCGACGACCCCCCCCCTGCCGAAAAGCCCGAAAAGCCCGCCAAGCCGGGCAAGCCCGACGAAAAGAAGGATCCCACGAAGGAAGATTATCGCGAATTCTTCAAGACCCCCGAGAACGTCCGCGAGTACTGGGACGCGATGCAGTTCGAGCTGGAAGTCGGCCGGCCCGACCTCGCCGCCCGCCACCTGCACGAGCTGCTCAAGCTCGCCACTGACGACAAGGAGCTGGTGGCCCTCGAACAGAAGGTCGGCAACGCCGCCTTCCTGCGCCTGCGCATCCTCCCGAAGTGGTCGGATGATCGGAAGCTCGACGAGCAGGCCCGCAAGGACGCCGACGAACTGAGCGCCCGGGTCACCAGCGCCCTCCAGAAGGTCCTCGGCAACCGGGAAGCCATCCTCAAACATCTCAAGGACCTCAACGGCGATCGCGAGGACCGCAAATATGCCACCGACCACTTGCAACGGGCGAAGGCGCTGGCGATCCCCACCCTCGTCGAGCAGCTGCAGCTGACCAGGGGCGAGGAGCACGAGGCCATCATGGGGCTGTTGCCGTTCCTCTTCCCCGAGACGGTGCCGCCGCTCCTCGCCGCCCTCGACATCCCCGACACGAACCTGCGCCTCGACCTGATCCCGGTCCTGGTGAAGCGCGGGGCGAAGGAGGCCGTGCCCTACCTGTGGCACCTCGAAGGCAACCGCGAGTACCCGGACGCCGTCCGCAACCAGGCCAGGCAAGCGCTCGCCTACCTCACCCGGACCGAAGCCGCCAAGCTGCCGCCGGCGCCGGTCGCCCTGACCCGCGAGGCCGAGCGCTACTACCGCCACCAGGTGCCGGTGGACAACGTCGTTATCTGGCGCTGGGACCCCGAGGCGAAGCAGTTGGTCACGGGGCTGCCAGGCGGGGGGCCGGTCACGCCCAGCCGCGCCGAAGAGTATTACGGCCTGCGCTTCGCCCGGGAGGCACTCGACATCGAGCCGACCTACACCCCGGCGCAGCAGGTGCTCCTGGCCCTGGCCCTGGAGAAGGGGATGGAGCGGGCCGGCAGTCTCGACCAACCGCTGCCGAAGAACGTGCGCGAACTGTTGGCCACGGTCAACCCCGACCTGGTCAATCAACTGCTCGAACGGGCCCTCACCGAAGACCGGCAGCCCGTGGTCCTGGGGGCCGTGCGGGCGCTGGGCGACCTGGCCGAGACGCGGGCCCTGAAGCCGACCGGGCACGGCGAGCCGGCGCTGGTGCGCGCGGTCAGCTACCCCGACCGGCGCGTGCAGTTCGCCGCGGCCGAGGCCCTGCTGCGCATCCCGGCGGCGCCGTCGCCGACCGCCGCCGGCCGCGTGGTCGATGTGCTCGCCCGCTTCGCCGCCATCGACCCGCAACCGAAGGCCAAACCGGTTGTGCTGATCGCCTTCGCGGACGACGCGATCGCCGAGGCCGTCGCCCGGGCGATCCGAGAGGTTAGCTTCGGCGTGGGGAAGCAGGAAATCCGCTTCGAGGTGGAGAAGGCGGCCAGCGGCAGGGCGGTGCTGCAGCGCCTGAAGAAATCGGCCGACGTGGACGCGCTCCTGATCGATACCCAGCTGCCCGACCCCGGCCTGCCGTCTCTGCTGGCACAGCTGCGCGCGGACCCCGCCTTCGCCGGCCTGCCGCTGTGGCTGGTGACGCCCTGGGACACGCAGGAGAGCCTCAAGCAGCGGCAGGTCCAGCTCGAGGGCGACCTGCACGCCTTCCGCCTGCGCAAGCGGATGCTGTTCGAGGAGCGGGTCCGGACCGAGGCGAACTACCTCAACGCCAAGGCGAACGCGGCCGCGCCGTTCAAGGCCCGCCTCGACCGGCTCGATAAGGAACTGGAGGGCTTTGGGCAGGAAAAGGAGGACGCCCTGCTGGCGGCCCGCAAGGCGGTCGAGCGGCAGTTGCTGTCGGCCCCGCCCGCGCGCGAGCCGGCGCTGCGGCGACTGGTGGAGCACTACCGCCACACCTGGCTGATGGCCGAATCGGTGGCGCGCGACGCGACCTTCCTGAAGCGGGCCCTGGCCCAGCCGCTTGCCGACGCCGCCGGCACCCTGACGGAGCCGGAGCGCAAGCACTACGCCGAGCAGTCGTTGAACTGGCTGTCTCGGATCGCCAAGGGGGAGGTGAGCGGCTACGACTTCACGCCCGCCGAGGACGCGCTCTACAAGGCGCTGCAGTCGTCGGCCCTGGACGAGAAGGCACTGAAGGATGCGATCGAGGCGACGGCCCGGCTCCCGGTCCCCCGGGGGGGCGACAAGGCGCAGACGGAGTTGGCACGGATCGTCGTTGACCCGCAGCGCAAGCCGGCGGTGCGCCTGACCGCCGCGGTGGAATTGCAGCGGCGCATCCAGCGGGCCTCGCCGGCGCTGACCCGTGCCGAGGCGGAGAAACTGCACGAGGTGCGAAACGCCCCGGGGACCGACGAGAATCTGCGCGAGGCGGTGGCGCACGTCATCGGGGCGCTGCGGCCGGACGCGCGGCTGACGGGCGAACGGCTGAAGGACTTCGACCCCCGGCCGCCCGCCCCGCCGCCGAAGGAGGAGAAGCCGAAGGAAGAGAAGCCGTAACTCTGCGAGACACTTCAAGCCGCTTGCGGCTTAGCGTTCGCTTCAACTCGATGAGGCGAACGCTAAGCCGCAAGCGGCATTTCCGGGCGCCTCCTTACCTCCCCGCGCGCGATCGTGTATCATATCTGTGCAATCCCACCCCGCCTGCCTGCGCCTTGCCGCTGCTCGCCGGAGGACACTCATATGCGTCTCGCACCCCGAGCCTGGCTCTGCCTCGCCGCCGTCCTCGCCTCTCCGAACGCCTTCGCCGACGACGGCAAGGCATCGCACTGGGCTTTCCGCGCCCCGCAGCGCCCCGAACTGCCGGCGGTGAAGGGCGCCGCCTGGGCTCGCAGCCCCATCGACCGCTTCGTCCTCGCCCGGCTGGAGAAGGACGGACTGGCCCCGTCGCCGGAAGCCGACCGCGTGACGCTGATCCGCCGGCTGTCGCTGGACCTGACCGGCCTGCCGCCGACGCCCAAGGAGGTGGACGACTTCCTCGCCGACAAGAGCGAACGGGCCTACGAAAAGGTGGTGGAGCGGCTGCTGGCGTCGCCGCACTACGGCGAGCGCTGGGGCCGGCTGTGGCTCGACGCGGCCCGCTACGCCGACAGCGACGGCTTCGAGAAGGACAAGCCGCGCTTCGTCTGGGCCTACCGCGACTGGGTCATCAACGCCATCAACCGCGACCTCCCTTACGACAAATTCATCGTCGAGCAGATCGCCGGCGACCTGCTGCCCGGCGCCACGCAGGACCAGGTGGCGGCGACCGGCTACCTGCGCAACTCGATGATCAACGAGGAGGGCGGCGTCGATCCCGAGCAATTCCGCATGGAGGCAATCTTCGACCGCATGGACGCCATCGGCAAGGGCGTCCTCGGCCTGACCATCCAGTGCGGCCAGTGCCACACGCACAAGTTCGACCCGCTGACGCAGACGGAGTATTACCGCCTCTTCGCCTTCCTCAACACCTGCGACGAGGCCAACGTCGCCGTGTACACCCCGGACGAGCAGATGAAGCGGGCCTCCCTTTTCCGCCAGGTCCGCGAGGTCGAGGCCGGCCTGAAGCACCGCGAGCCGAAGTGGCTCGACCTGATGCGCGCCTGGGAGCGGCAGGTGCGCGACGACCAACTGGCCTGGAAAGTGGTCCGGCCGGAAGTGGACGCCAGCGGCGGGCAGAAGCACTACCTGCTCGACGACGGCTCAGTCCTCGCCGCCGGCTACGCGCCGACGAAGCACACCACCGATTTCACCGTCAAGAGCGATCTGAAGACGATCACGGCCGTACGCCTGGAGTTGCTCAACGACGCGAACCTGCCGCTGAGCGGGCCGGGGCGGTCGATCAAGGGGCTGTTCGCCCTGACCGAATTCCGCGTGACGGCGGCCCCCGCCGACAACCCGGGCGCGCGGAAGGACGTCAAGGTGCTCCGGGCGACGGCGGACGTCAATCCGCCGATCAAGGAGCTGGAATCGATCTTCGACGACCGCAGCAAGCGCCGCCGCATCACCGGGCCGATCGAGTACGCCATCGACGGCAAGGACGAGACGGCCTGGAGCATCGACGTCGGTCCGGGCCGGAGCAACGTGCCGCGCAAGGCGGTGTTCGTCTTCGAGGAGCCGGTGGCCTTCCCGAAGGGGGCGGTGCTGACCTTCAAGCTGACGCAGGACCACGGCGGCTGGAACAGCGACGACAACCAGAACAACAACCTGGGCCGCTTCCGTTTCTCCGTTACCGACGAGCCGAACGCCGTCGCCGACCCGCTGCCGGCCCACGTGCGCGCGATCCTCGCCGTCTCGCCGGAGAAGCGCACCCCCGCGGAGATCGATGCCGTCTTCGGCTACTGGCGCACGACGATGTCCGAGTGGAAGGAGGCCAACGCGAAGATCGAGGCGCTGTGGCGCGAGCACCCGGAAGGGGCGTCGCAGCTCGTGCTGCAAGCGCAGGATCGGCCGCGCGAGACGCACATCCTGAAGCGCGGCGACTTCCTCAAGCCAGGGACGGCGGTGGCGCCGGGCGTGCCGGCCTTCTTGCATCCTTTGCCGAAGGACGCGCCGCCGACCCGGTTGACGTTCGCGAAGTGGCTCGCCGACCGCAACTCGCCGACGACGGCGCGCGTCCTGGTCAACCGCGTTTGGCAGGCATACTTCGGCACCGGCCTGGTGGCCACGTCGGAGGATTTTGGCACCCAGAGCGATAAGCCGTCGCACCCCGAGTTGCTCGACTGGCTGGCTGTGGAGTTCATGGAACGCGGTTGGAGCCGGAAGGAGCTGCACAAGCTCATCGTCACCTCGGCGACCTACCGGCAGTCGTCGCGGGTGACGCCGGAATTGCTGGAGCGCGACCCGCAGAACCGGCTGCTGGCGCGCGGCCCGCGCTTCCGCGCCGACGCCGAGGTGGTGCGCGACGTGGCGCTGGCCGCGAGCGGATTGCTCAACGAGAAGGTGGGCGGGCCGAGCGCCTACCCGCCGCTGCCGGGCTTCATGCTGCTGCCGCCGGTGAGCTACGGGCCGAAGACGTGGCAGGAATCGACCGGGCCGGAACGGTACCGCCGGGCGATGTACACCTTCCGCTTCCGCTCGCTGCCTTACCCAGCCCTGCAGGCGTTCGACGCGCCCAACGGCGACTTCGCCTGCGTCCGCCGCAGCCGCTCCAATACACCGCTGCAAGCGCTGACGGCGCTCAACGAGCCGGTCTTCATGGAATGTGCCCAGGCGCTCGGAGTCAAGGCGCTCACCGAGGGCGGCGCGACCGACGGAGACCGGCTGACGTATGCGTTTCGGCGCTGCGTGGCCCGCAAGCCAAGCGCCGAGGAGTCGGCGGAGCTGCTAACGCTGCTGAAGAAGCAGAAGGAGCGCTTCGCCAAGCCGGGAGCGAAACTGCCCGCCGGGGTGACGAGCGCTGACGCCGCGGCGTGGACCGTGGTGTCGCGCGTGCTGCTGAACCTGGATGAGACGGTGACAAAGGAATAGCCGCTTGATTTATCGTTTCGCGAACTGATAAATCGCAAGCGGCCTCACACCGAGGGAACCCTCATGAAACCTCTCCGCTGGACCGCCGCCCTGCTGCTGGCGTTGGCCGTCGCCGTGCCGGCGCTGACCGACGACAAGACCAAGGACGCCGGCTTCGTGCCGATGTTCAACGGCAAGGATCTGGCCGGCTGGGTGAACGTCAACTGCGCTCCCGATACGTTCTTCGTGAAGGACAACGAGATCATCACGACCGGCAAGCCGACGGGCTACCTGCGCACCGAGAAGCAGTACGAGAACTTCATCGCGGAGTTCGACTGGATGCACGTGCCTCCCGAGCCCGGCGCCGTCGGCAACAGCGGCTTCTTCGTCTGGGCCGACCCGATCCCGGCCGTCGGCACCGGTTACACGCGCGGCATCGAGGTGCAGGTGCTGGTGAACCTCACCTACAAGAACAAGAAGGGCGAGATCACGGCCACCAGCCAGGGCGACCTCTTCAGCATCCACGGGGCGACGTGCGTTCCGGAACGGCCGCACCCCGACGGCTGGGCACGCTGCCTGCCTAGCGAGAATCACGCGAAGGGTGAAAAGGAATGGAACCACTACCGCGTCGAGGGGTATCATGGCCGCATCACCTTGGCCGTCAACGGCCACGTCGTCTCCGGCGTGAGCAAGTGCAACCCGCGCAAGGGCTACCTCGCCCTGGAGTCCGAGGGCTCCGAGTGCCACTTCAAGAATCTGAAGATCAAGGAATTGCCCAGCACCGACCCGAAAAAGGAAGAGATCGCCGACGAGGCGCAGGGGCACCGGCCGCTGTACTTCGGCGACCTGAACGGGTGGAAGGCGGACGACGAGGCGAAGACGCACTGGCAACCGAAGGATACGGTGCTGCACTACGACGGGAAGGGTGGGCCACTCGCGACGGAAAAGGAAATCGGCAACGCGGAGTACGTCGTGGATTTCCGCTTCCCGGTGAAGAATGCCAAGCCATGCACACTCTGCTTCCGCGCCAATGATAAGGGAAAGCTGAAAGCCTACTTTGACCCCCTTCTTGGCACTTACTCGGTGGAAAAACCGACGGGGAAGTTCTCCACAAGTGTGAAGGATCCCAACGTCAAGACCTCCGGCCAATGGAACCGCTTGGTGGTAACAGTGAAGGATGGGAGGGAAGTCGGGCGGGATTTGACGGTTACGCTCAACGGCAAAGAACTCGGCCATGAAAGAGGGGTTTCGTTGGGTCTGGCTGAAAAGGGAAGACTCGTCCTTGAGCCGGAGGGTGAGATGGACTTCGCCAACCTGTTCGTGCGCGAGTTGAAGTAGTGGATCGCTTTCCGGCCGCGGCGGCGAGGGCGGATGCGATGTCTGGCCCGACACTCGTGGTCCTGCCTCCCGCCGGCGTGGTGGCCTGTGAACCGGACATCCAGGCGGCCACGAGCACGGTCTTCTTGTTGAGGAACCGGAGGAAGCCGGGCAACTTCATCATGGCGAGCGTCGGCGTACAGACCGGCAATTTCAGCTATCACGTGCAGAACCTCCCCAAGGACGGAACGGGTTGTCCGGGGCGATGGTTGGTTCAGCTGGCCTGGGAGCACTTTCTCCGGCAAGGTTGCGCGATCGCCGGGATACGAGGCGAGTGGATATTCGGGGACAACCTGGATCAGGTCAACGCACTCACGCAGAGAGGCGGGATGTCGGTCGAAGACGCGGCCCGGCAAACGTGGTCCGCGGCTCGAGCTGCGGAACGCGGCATGCGTACCCTTGCCGTGTTGGCGGCTGACGGCACGCCAGGCCAGTATCGCTCGATCGACGTTTTGTTCACGCCATGATCGTTCGCGGCGAGGGTGAGATGATGTTAACGCTTGAGCAGGACCATCTGTCACGGCTCCGCGAACAGGCCGGTCGTGGTCTGGCTCCTTCGCAGATGTTGCGCGATCTGCTGAGCCGGATCAATCCGGAGGAGCCCCGCAGCCCGGTCCTGGCCTGGTACCTGATGCACGCCTTTGGCCTGGAACAACATCAGGTCGCGGCCGTCTTCGGCTGGGACCCCAACGGGACCGGCCCGCTGGACGACGCCCGGCTGGACGAATTATTAGCCCGCCACATTCCGGCAAAGGTCGGAGGATGACCCATGACACAGTTGCCCCCATTCGGCCCCGTTCCCGACCCTCGGCTCCTCGCCCGCCGCTGGTTCCTCCGCGATTGTGCCGTCGGCCTCGGCTCCCTCGCCCTCATGGACCTGTTCGCCCAGGACGGCATCGCCAAGCCGCAAGCGGCCCTCGACGACCCGCTCGCCCCGAAGGCGCCGCACTTCAAGCCCCGCGCCAAACGGGTCATCTACCTCTTCATGGCCGGCGCCCCGAGCCAACCGGAATTGTTCGACTACAAGCCCGAGCTGGCGCGTCTCGACGGCACCCTGCCGCCGCCCGAGCTGCTCAAGGGCTACCGCGCCGCCTTCATCAACCCCAACTCGAAGCTCCTCGGCCCGCGCTTCAAGTTCGCCAAACACGGCAAGTGCGGGGCCGAGTTATCCGAATTGCTGCCGCACCTGGCCACCGTGGCCGACGACATCGCCATCGTCCGCTCGATGGTGACCGACGCCTTCAATCACGCGCCCGGCCAGATCCTGATGAACACCGGCTCGCAGCAGTTCGGCCGGCCGAGCTTCGGCGCCTGGACCTGCTACGGGCTGGGCAGCGAGTCGCGCGACCTGCCGGGCTTTGTCGTCTTCAGCAGCGGCAGCAAGGGGCCCAGCGGCGGCAATTCCAACTGGGGCAACGGCTTCCTGCCCACCGCCTACCAGGGGGTGCAGTTCCGTAGCGGCGGCGACCCGGTTCTCTACCTGTCCAACCCCGAAGGCATCGACAGCGACGTGCAGCGCGACTCGCTCGACTCGCTACGGCGGCTGAACAAGATGCGCCTCGACGCCGTCGGCGACCCGGAGATCGCCACGCGCATCAACTCCTACGAGATGGCCTTCCGTATGCAGGCCAGCGCCCCGGAGGTCATGGACATCGCGCGCGAGCCGAAGCACGTCCTGGAGATGTACGGGGCGGAGCCGGGCAAGGCGTCGTTCGCCAACAACTGCCTGCTGGCCCGGCGGTTGGTCGAGCGCGGCGTCCGCTTCGTGCAACTCTTCCACGAAGCGTGGGACCAGCACAGCAACCTGAAGAACGACCTCAAGAAGAACTGCGCCAACACCGATAAGGCATCGGCGGCGCTGGTGAAGGACCTGAAGCGGCTCGGCCTGCTCGACGACACGCTGGTGATCTGGGGCGGCGAGTTCGGCCGAACGCCGATGGTGCAGGGCGGCGACGACGGCCGCGACCACCACCCCAACGCCTTTTCGATCTGGCTGGCCGGCGGCGGCGTCAAGCCGGGCCTCACCCTCGGCACGACCGACGACCTCGGCTTCAACGCCGCCGACGACCGCGTTCACGTCCACGACCTGAACGCGACGCTGCTGCACCTGCTCGGCTTCGACCACACGAAGCTGACCTACAAGTTCCAGGGGCGGCAGTTCCGCCTGACCGACGTTCACGGTGAGGTCGTGGAAAAACTGCTCGCCTGAGGGTTGCCGATGGCTCGGAGTAACGCCGCCACCGTCGAAGAGTACCTGGAATCGCTCCCCGAAGAGCGCCGCGCCGTCGTGGCCGCGGTCCGCGAAGTCGTCCTGCGGAACCTGCCCGATGGGTATCAGGAGACCATGAATTGGGGCATGATCAGCTACGAGGTGCCGCTGGAGCAGTACCCCAACACCTACAACGGCCAGCCGCTCAGCTACGCCGCGCTGGCGGCTCAGAAGAATTACTACGCCCTGTACCTCATGTGCGTGTGCGGGGACACCAAGAGCGGCGAGCGGCTTCGCGAGGAGTTCCGCAAGGCCGGCAAGAAGCTCGACATGGGCAAGTCGTGCGTGCGCTTCCGCAAACTGGAGCACCTGCCGCTGGACGTGATCGGCCGGGTCGTCGCCTCGATGACGCCGGAGGCGTGGATCGCGTATTACGAGGCGAGCCGCCAGCGCTAAGCGGTAGTGAACCCCATGAATCGACTGCGCCAGGTTGGGCTCTGGGGGGTCGTCGCCGGCGCGCTCCTCCTGGCTTACCCGTTCGGCTTGATACTCCTTGGGGTCGCTCCTCCCGAGCCGTTCCTCTTCCTCGCGAAGGTTGGGTTACTGGGCGGGCCCCCGCTGATCCTCCTCGGCGGTCTTATGGCGGTGGTCGGCGGAATGTACGCCACAGGTGCGGACGGCAAGCCCGCCTCGGCTCACCGATCCCGCGGCAGCGCCCTCCTGCTCGGCTTCGCGATCGGGGCCGCGGCCGGCGCCGGCCTGGGGGTAGGCGTCATCCTTCTCCTCAATATCCTCCTTTCGGCCTTCGACCAGGGCGTTTTCCTCATGTTCCTCACCGGCCCGGCTGGAGGGGTCGTCGGGGGAGCCGTGGGCGCGGTCGTCGCCGCTCGTCGCGCCCCGCCTCCCCCGGCAGCCTCCGCGGAAAACGAAGGGAGCGACCGGGGGGTACGATGACTCACTCCCCTTCCGCGTCCACGAAGGCGAAGGAGACGAAGGGCACGTTGCGCGTCGCGCTGCCGTCGGCGAAGAACAGGTCGGCGACCTCAACGGGGCCGTCGTCCGTCTCCACGACGTGAGGGCGAAGCTGGGCCTCGAGGCGCTCCCCTTTGCGAATACGGACCCGCTCCAGGGGAAGCTTCGCGGAGACTTCCACGGCGGCCTCGAATTCGACGGCGAACTGGATCGTGTGGTACACGGCACTGTCTCCTGCCTCAAATCGCTTCGGCCATTCCTTCTATCGGTCGTTCCCCCGCCCGTTCTGCGTACAGGCGCAGCGTTCCGCGCCCGTCCGCCCGCCGCGGCGGCTTCGCCAACCGCATCAACAGTCTGCCCCAACCCGTGTGAGCCGCGGGGAGGAAGGTCGCCCAGTTGGCGCGGGCGAACCGCGCCGCCTCGTCGTGCGTCGCCTTCCCCCGTCGTACCTCGGAGCACCAGACGTAGGCGGCGAAGCAAGCAGATACCTCGAGCGGGTTCATACCATCTCCTTGCTCGGATCCTTTGTCGGAAAAAGGGAGATCAGCAAGGTGCAAACGTCAGGATGGGCCGCGGGGGCAGGCATGGGTCGAACCCTGCCCCGCCGGCAACGGAGGGTGAGAGTTAGCAAAGCGCGTACCGCCGGCCGAGGTCTGCTCGTGGCCTCCACGGCGGCGGCCGCTACCGCCCCACCCCGGGCCAGCCTCAAGTCGTTATCCGCGGGGGAAATGCGACGACTCCGCGCCCCGGCGACGGCCCCCAGCCGACCTCGCGCCGGCGGGGACGGGGCCTGAGGAACAGGTCGCGCAGTTTCTCCGCCTTCGCTTCGTACCGTAAGGGGGTGTGCAGAACTGACACCCGGTGTGCGGTCAACCGCCCACCCCGCGCGCCTACTTCCGCGCCCGGGCCCGCCGCGCGATCGTCCCCAGATCGACCAGGGCCGCTCGGTCCCCCGCCTTCTTCACCAGTTCACAGATGAGGCCGACCGCCTTGAAGTCTGGGTCGGTGACGTACAGGCAAGACGGGTGGCCGAGGAAGTCGAACACCGCCTTGTTGTCGATGGCCCATTCGACGCCAAGGCGGATCGCTTTCAGAAACCATTCGAGCTTCCAGCGGCCGTTGCGGAACGCCCCGATGTCGCTGATGGGGCTCATCGGCACCTCGATCAGCCCCTTCGGGTAGACCAACGGCTGCGCCTCCGGCTGGGCCTTGACGATACCGTCGTACACCGCCTGACCCGGCTCCTTGCCGGACTCGCCCATCGGGTGTGCCGGGTATTTGCTGCTGACCCAGTTGAAGCCGAGGTCGCCGAGCATCTCCTGGAGGTCGGGCCGGTCGGCCAGACCGTTGGCGAAACCGCCCGGCGTGCGGAAGCCCGCCGGATCGACGCCGACGCGCGTCTTCAGCGCCGCCGTCGTCAGGCGGATGTTCTCGCGGATGACGTCTTTCGGCTCCTTGCCATCGATCAGCCACGGGGCCCGCTTGAAGCGGAACTGGATGTCCTCCGGCCTGGTGGCCTTGACGTTGACGTGGTCGTAGGTGTGGTTGCCGATGTGGTGGCCGGCCTGGGCAATTTCCTTGAGCCAGCCGACGCTCTCCTGCTCGAAGGTGCGGCCGACGGCGAAGCAGTGCAGCAGGCCGCCCGCCGCCTTGACGCGCTGGCACGCCTCGACGGTGTACTTCTTCGTCTCGTCGTTGAGGTTGCCCTTCTCGTAGTCCCAGTGGGTGTCGTCCCACTTCGGGAAGTTGCGCGACATCTCCATGTCGAGGGTGACGGCGACGAGGGCCTTGTCGGATTCTGCGTGCTTCTCGAAGGCGGGCGCCCGGGCGAAGAGGTAGCCCATGCCGGTGGCGACGGTGCCGGCCAGGAAACGGCGGCGCGTGAGGATGGGACTCATGGCAAGCTCCGACCTCGTTTAGCGGCCGCCCTCGGGGCGGCGCGTAAGAGCGCCGCCCCGAGGGCGGCCGCTAAACGAGAGTTACTTCTTGGGCGCCTGGTACTTCACCCACGACACCTGCGTGACAAGTTGGTCCAGTGCGGCGAACGAGATGGCGGCGTTGGTCGCGAACTTCGGACTGCTATTGGCCGGGTAGGTCGCCAGCGTGGCGTCGCCGACGAGGAAGACGTCGAAGTCCTTCGACAGGTTCTGGTAGCCCGCGGTCGTCTTGCAATAGCACATGTCCGTCGCGTAGCCGGTCAAGAGGATGTGGCGGACCTTCTTCTCCTGAAGAAACTTCTTCAGCGGCTCGTAACCCTGCGTGTCGTAGATCACCACGTCGTCGGGGTCCACGTCGATGTCCTTCGTCACCGGGATGGGCAGGTCCCAGAAGCCGGCGTTGTTGAAGCGCGGCCCGGCGTCGAGCCCCTTGAACTGCTTGAAGTAATCGACCACCGGCCGGTCCTTCGACAGGGTCAGCTCCTTCGGCAGCGGATCGCCCTTGTAGACGAAGGCATTCAGCTTCTCCTTCAGCTCCCTCGCCCCCTGCTCGCGCTGCTCTTTCGTCGGCCGCCCCTTGAAAGAGCGGTACAGCTTCCTGCGGATGGGGTCCTCGTCGCCGGGCAGGCTGTACAGGACCAGTGCCGCCTTGCCGCGCAGCGACTTGAGGAAGGGGTTGACGACCTCGCTGGTGTGGCGGGCGGCGAGGGCGTTCTTGGCGGGCGTGCAGAAGTCGCAGACGCCGGCCGGTTCGGGCGTCTTCCACCCCTGGCCGTCGTCGATGCCCCAGGGGTGGACCACGATGACCGCCGTGTCCGACGCCTTCAGCCGATTTGGCATCTCGATGACGGCGCGGGCGTTGTACGAGAAGCGCCAGGCGCGCACGTGCAGGTCGGCGCCCTCGTCGTCCACCAGGAGCGGGGCCTCGAAGCGCGTCAGCTCCTTGATCGGCTCGATGAAGTCGGGGTGGTCGGCGAGGAGCGGCTTCGGATCCTTGATGGGGGTGAGGCGGTTGTCGTACTTGCGCGTTTCCTGGGCCGGGGCGGCGGGCACGAGCAACGCGAAGGCCGCGAGGGACAGAAGGCGGTGCATGGTGGTTCCTCCTGTTTAGCGGCGGGTCGCAGACCCGCGCGGGTCTGCGACCCGCCGCTAAACGGAAGTTATTCGTGGGTGGTTTGCAGGTAGCTGAACAGGTCGCGCAATTCCTGCGGCTTCAGTTCCTTGAGCAGGTTCTCCGGCATCAGCGACACCGGCGACTCTTGCATCGACTCGATCTTGCCGCGGGCGACTGTCGTGCGCTGGTTCTTGCCATCGACCAGCGTAACGGCGCCGGGCGTCTGTTCGGCGATGAGGCCGGTGAGGGTGCGACCGTCGGTCGTCTGCACGACGTAGGCGAGGTACTCCTTGCGGATGACGGCACTGGGATCGACGGCGCTGACCAGCAGGTAGTCGCGGTCCTTGCGGTTGGCGTGCGTCAGGTCGGGGCCGATCGCTTCGCCTTCGCCGAACAGTTTATGGCACGTCGCGCAGTGCTTCTTGAACAGTTCGCGCCCCACGGTCGGGTTGCCAGCCCCGGCGCGAAGGTCGTTGCTGAGGCGGCGCATCTCGGCGAGCTTCTCCTCGGGCGTCCCCGGCCGGATGTTGCCCCAGGGCTTGCGAACCAGGTCGTCGAGCGACCGCTCCCGGTGCAGCGCCACGACGCGCAGCTGTTCGGTAGGGACGTCCTTGGCGGCGAAGTGGCCGGTGTCGATCTCGTGCAGGAACGCCCCTGCCCACGCCTTGCGGCTGAGCAGGACTTCACTCGTGCGCGCCCGCAAACGGGACGGCATCTTCGGGTAGTGCCGCAAGAGCGCCGCGGCGATTTCCTCCCGGTCGAAGTGCTGAAGTGCTTCGAGTGCGGCCACCTGCACGGCTTCCGGCTCCCCGTCGCCGACGAGGTTCAGCAGCACTGGCACGCAGGCGGGCTTGCCGAGGTCGCCGAGCGCTTGCAGCAGCGCCAGGCGCGTTGCCGTCGGGGCCTTCGGGTCGGTCGCCAGGGCGACGGCCCGGTCGTGAGCCGCCGCTCGGTTGAGGCGGGCGCAGAGGCGAATCAGCGTGAGGTCCGTCGTGTCGTCAGTCCAGAGGGCGTCGAGTTGCTTCGCCAGCGCCGGGGGTAGCTTCTCGTCGCGGGAGGCGCGCGGCTGCGGCGGCTTCTCGACAACGGCGTGGTCCCCGAACAGAGTGCCGGGACTCTTGCGCGGGGCGGCCGGCCGGTCCTGTAAGCCCTGGTCGAGGGCCGCCAGCAGCCGGCCGCGCTCGGCCGCCGGTGCCGACGTCAGCAGCCGGGCGCAGGCCGTGTAACCGGCCTCGCCGCCCTCCGCGGCGTAGCGGCGCATCAGTCGTTCCAGGATCGCGTCGCGCACCAGCGGCCGCTTCCAGGCCTCTGCGGTGCCGAACGCCTCCAGCACCTGCTCTCGCGCCTCGACCGCGTGTTCCTCCACCGCCCACCAGAGCAGCAGCGGGATGTGCGGGTCGTTGCCGTCGAGGTTCCTTTCCAGGAGTCGGCGCACGATGGGCAGGCCGTCCGCGGCGGGCAGGCGCCGGGCGCTGCAGGCGAGTTGGCTGCGCACCACCACGTCCGGCTCCGACGCCGCCAGGTCGGCCAGCCGCTTCGCCAGTGCCGGCGCCACCTTGCGCTCGTCGCCGAGGAAGCGCACCGTCCAGCGGCGGACGTCCGGGTTACGGTGGCCCAGCAGCTTGTCGGCGACGGCGTCGTTGAAGCCGCCGCTGACGTACAGCGCCCACAGCGCTTGCAGCTGCAAGTCCGCGTCCCTGGCCTCCGCGACCAGCGTGCGCAGGGGGAAGATGACCTCCGGGTCGCGGCGGTCGGCGAGGACCTGGCGGGCCTTGCGGCGGAACCAGTCGTTGCGGTGGGCGAGGAGTGACACCAGCTTGTCACTCGGCAGCTTCGCCAGATCGAAGGGGGCGGCGGATTTCGTCCCCTTGGCCTCGATCTTGTAGACGCGGCCGTTGCTGCGGTCCCAGTCGGCGTCGGGGTCGGGGTGGGCGGTGCGCTTGTCGAACCAGTCGGCGACGTAGACGCTGCCGTCGGGCCCCAGGGTCACGTCGGTGGTGGCGAACCAGGTGTCGTTGGCCAGCAGCAAGTCGCCGCCGTGGGCCGAGCGGAACGACGACCCATCCGGCGTGAGGTCGTGCCAGTAGACGGCGTGGCCGAGGAGGTCGCCGGCGATGTACTTGCCGCGGAAGCGCTCGGGGAAGGAGTCGCCCTGGTAGACGATGCCGCCGACGGTGACGTGGCCGCCCTTGAAATTGCGATGAGGGACGTGGTCGATGTAGCCGAAAGCGAACGGGTTGTGCAAGGCGCCGTGCTTGCCGAACGACTTCCAGTAATAGGCGCCCTGGACGCCGTGCAGCATGGTGAAGCCGCCGACGTTGGTGCTGTAGAGCAGGTTGCCCTGCCGGTCGAAGTCCAGGCCCCACGAGTTGCCGCCGCCCTCGCAGAACAGCTCGAAGCGGCGCGTGATGGGGTGGTAGCGCCAGACGCCCTGCTGAAACTCGACGCCGTCGATGTCGGCGGTCACGGTGCTGCCCTGGCAGCCGTAGAGCCAGCCGTCCGGCCCCCAGGTCAGCGAATTGGCGACGGAATGGGCGTCCTCCATGCCGAAGCCCTTGACCAGCACGTCGGGGTCGGCGTCGGGTACGTCGTCGCGGTCGCGGTCGGGGTAGAAGAGCAGGTAGGGGGCCTGCAGGACGAAGACGCCGCCGTGGCCGAAGGCGAGGCCGGTGGCGAGGTTCAGGTCGCCGAGGAAGTCCTTCGACTTGTGGGCGCGGCCGTCACGGTCGAAGTCGGAGAGGATGGTGATGCGGTCGGCTCCCTTTGGCCCCTTCGGCGGCGGCTCCGGCACGCGGTCGTAGACGGTGCGCGAGTAGCGGTCCACCTTGACGCGCTTCAGGCCGGCGGGGTTGGGATATTGCAGGTACTGGATGACCCAGAGTCGGCCGCGCTCGTCGAACTCGATGGCGACGGGTTGGCGCACCATCGGCTCGGCGGCGACGAGCTTGACCGCGAAGCCTTCGGCCACGGTCATCTTTTTGACCGCCTCGTCGGGGGCGTAGCCCTGGGCGCGGGCCGGGTCGCACGGCACCAGCAGCGCGAGGCCCAGGGCGGCAATCACGGCGGCCGACAAGAGAAGGGGAGCCGGGGGGCTCGTTCGCCAGGTCATCTGACCCTCCGCATCGGGGCTCGGCTGTGGCTCCAGGCTTTGTCGATGGTCCACAGGAGGAAGGACCACCCCAAGCCCTGACCGATCGATTCGGGCATCAGGTAGGATAGCGGAACAGGTGGGAGATGGGGCAGCCGACACTTGCGGCGAGCCATCGAAGTGACCCGAGCCGGTGGACACCGGAGCCTCGACATGATCGAGAGCCTGTGCGAAAGCTGCGTCCAGGTCAGAGCCTGACACCCAGCAATCCGTGCCTCGTCCGTGTACAATCGATGCCGGCTCGCAGTTATCGTCTCATGGGGCCGAGCATGGCGGACGATTCGCAGGACCTTCAGGAACAGCTACGGCGCCTCGCCGCGGGCGATCAGCAGGCGCTGGCCGACCTGTTCGCGCGCTACCGCGACCGGCTGCGCCGCATGGTCAAGCTGCGCCTCGACCGCCGCTTGCAGGGCCGCGTCGATGCCTCCGACGTGCTGCAGGACGCCTACCTCGACGTGGCCAACCGCGCCGCCGACTACGCCGCCAACCCGACGATGCCGTTCTTCCTCTGGCTGCGCTTGCTGACCGGCCAACGGCTGCTGATGGTCCACCGCCAGCACCTCGGCACGAAGATGCGCGACGTGGGGCAGGAAGTGTCGCTGTACCGCGGTGCCTTGCCGCAGGCGTCGTCGGTGTCGCTGGCGGCGCAGCTGCTGGGGCGGATGACCTCGCCCAGCCTGGCGGCGGTGCGGGCCGAGATGCAGCTGAAGTTGCAGGAAGCGCTCAACAGCATGGACCCCATCGACCGTGAGGTGCTGACGCTGCGGCACTTCGAGGAGCTGTCCAACGGCGAGACGGCGGCGGTGCTGGGCCTCCAGAAAGCGGCGGCGAGCAATCGATACATCCGGGCGCTGAAGAGGTTGAAGGAAGTGTTATCGAGCATGCCAGGGTTCTTTGAACCGTAGCGAGCGGCGCGGCGTCAGCCCGCCGGTACGTAATCAGCCCGCCGGTACGTAACCGGCGGGCTGACGCCGCGCCGCTCGCCAAGGAGTCGTCTCATGTCCGCCTCCAGCGCCGACCGCAATCCGGTCGAGAAACTGGCGGAGGAGTTCGCCGAGCGCTACCGCCGCGGCGAGCGCCCCTCCCTGACCGACTACGTGCAGCGCTATCCGCAGCACGCCGACGAGATCCGTGAATTGTTCCCGGCGCTGGTCGCGATGGAACAGCTCAAGCCGGCGCCGGCCGACGCGACCGGGGCCTTCGAGGGCAGCACCGACGCCGGCACCACCCGAGCCCTGGAGCGTCTCGGCGATTATCGGATCGTGCGCGAGGTGGGCCGCGGCGGCATGGGCGTTGTCTACGAGGCGGAGCAGGTCTCCCTCGGCCGCCACGTCGCCCTCAAGGTGCTGCCGCCGCAGACCCTGCTCAACCCGACGTACCTGGAGCGCTTCCGCCGCGAGGCCAAGGCGGCGGCCCGACTGCACCACACCAACATCGTCCCCGTCTACGGCGTGGGCGAGGAGGACGGCGTGTACTTCTACGCCATGCAGTTCATCCGCGGCGAGGGACTGGACCGCGTCCTGCACGACCTGCGCCGGCTGCGCGGCGGCAAGGGCGGCGACGGACTCCTGGCCGGGACGCCGTTCGAGGCTAGCCTGGCACACGAGCTGCTCAGCGGACAGTTCGCGGCCCCGCGCACGACCGCGGCGGCGACGGCCCAGGAACAAGCCGCGGCGGCACCGGTGGGCGGCGCCGAGGCGAACTCCTTCTCCGCGCTCTCGTCCGGCGGCACCGAGGCGGCGTTCTACCGCAGCGTGGCCCGCGTCGGCCTGCAAGTGGCCGACGCTCTCGCCTACGCCCACCGACAGGGCGTGGTGCATCGCGACGTCAAGCCGTCCAACCTGCTGCTCGACGCCCAGGGGACGGTCTGGGTCACCGACTTCGGCCTGGCCAAGGCGGAAGGAGCCGACGACCTGACCCACAGCGGCGACATCGTCGGCACGCTGCGCTTCATGGCGCCGGAGCGATTCGACGGCCGCTCGCTGCCACAAAGCGATGTCTATAGTCTCGGACTGACGCTGTACGAGTTGCTGACGCTGCGGCCGGCCTTCGACGACACCAACAAAGGCCGGCTGATCGACAAGGTGTTGCACGAGCCGCCTGCGCCGCCGCGGCGGCTCGACCCGCGCGTGCCGCGCGATCTGGAGACGGTGGTGCTGAAGTGCCTGGCCAAGGACCCGACCGAGCGCTACCCGACGGCGGACGCGCTGGCGGAGGACCTGCGCCGCTTCCTGGCGGATCGCCCCGTCAGGGCGCGGCGCGCCAGCAGCGCCGAGCGGTTGTGGCGCTGGGCGCGGCGGAACCCGGCCGTGGCGAGCCTGCTGGGCTGCGTGGCCCTGCTGCTCGTCACCGTCGCCATCGTGTCCACGTTCTCGGCGGCGCAGATGAATGCCTCCCTCGTGAAGACGAAGGAGGCGGAGCGCGAGGCGCGGCTACGCGAGGCGGAAGCCCTCGTCGGCCAGGCGCACGGCATCCGCTACAGCCACCGCGTGGGGCAGCGCTTCGAGACCCTGGCGGCCCTGCAAAAGGCGGTCGCCATCGGCCGCGAGCTGGGCCAGCCGCCGGAGTGGTTCGACCGGCTGCGCAACGAGGCCATCGCCTGCCTGGCCCTGCCCGACTGGCGCCCCCTGCGAGAGTGGGACGGCATCCCTCCTGGAACCCACAACTGGGACTGTGATGACCGGCACCGGCTTTATGCCTGGGACGACCTCCACGGCCACATCACTGTCCGCCGGGTGGACACCGACGAAGAGATCGCTCCGTTGGACGGCTTCCCAGGCGACAACTGGTTGAGTGTCAGCCCGGACGGCCTGTTTCTGTTGTGCGGCGAGGGGCCCCAGCGGCGCGTCTGGGACCTGGCCAGCTCTCCCCCGGCGCTCATCGTCGAACGGAAGTCCGGTTCGTACGGGCATGCTTTTCATCCGGACGGCCGGCACATGGCTCTTGCCGGGACCGAAGGCGCGATCCTCCTCTACGACTTGACATCCCCTCACCAGCCTCCGCAGCTCCTGGACAAGTTGGGCGACGGCCCGGCCACCCAGATGACGTTCGATCCCCTTGGGAACAAACTGGCCGTGGCACCAGCGAACGGCCGTGTCGTACACGTCCTCGATTCGCGAAGCGGAAAAGCACTGGCCACGCCCTGGCGCCCGAAAGCTCCGCTCTTGAGCCTGGCCTGGCACCCGGCCAGCCAATTTCTGGCGGCGGCCTGTGGCGACCACCGCATCCATGTCTGGGACCCGGCTCGCGGCCAAGAGGTGGCCGTCCTGGAAGGCTGGCGGAGCGGCGGGATACGCATAGCGTTCACCCCGGAAGGCGAGTTCGTGGTCAGTAATGGCTGGGAGGGCAAGCTGCGCTTCTGGCATTGGCGGACCGGCCAGCAGGTCCTCAGCCACCCGGCGGGTTCCAACCTTCGCTTCAGCCCCGATGGCCGCCTCATTATCCAGGAGGGCAATCGTCTCAAGCTCATCGAGGTAGCGGTCGGCCGGGAATATCGTACCCTGGTCCAGCAGTCGAGCCCGGGCAAGGACCTGGACTACTGGGGCGGCGCCGTCCACCCTGACGGCCGCCTCCTGGCCGGGGCGATGAGTGACGGCGCCCGCCTTTGGGACCTGGAAACAGGGGACGAGGTCGCTCGCATCGGGCCGAACGCGGTCTGGGGCGTGGCCTTCACTTTCGAGGCCCTGCTGACTAACGGCCCGGACGGACTGTTCCTGTGGCCGATCCGTCATGACGTGAAAACTGGGACGCCCGGGCAGATCGGACCGCCTCGCCTTCTCAACGGAGGCACTGCCACAGGCATCAGCTGCAGCTCCGATGGACAGCTCATTGCCCAGCCCATCTCCAACGGCGCCTTGGTGCTGCACCGAGACCACACCGAGCGGTCGATCTGGCTCGGGCCGCAGCAAGACGTGCGCGGCGCCTGGATTAGCCCCGACGGCCGGCTTGTAGCCACGTTCACCCACCGCGGCGGCGTCAAGATTTGGGAGACGGAACACCGGCAACTCGTCAAGGGACTCAGCTGGGCCGGCCCCCCCGCATTCAGCCCTGATGGGAAGCGCTTGGCCGTATCGGCGGCTGAGGGCGGCCGCATCCTGACTGTCGGCACCTGGGAAGAGGGGCCGGCCATCCCGTCGGGTGTCATGGCCTTTTCCCCGGATGGGAACCTCCTGGCCGTGGACGCCGGCCAAGGTGTGATCCTCCTGCTCGATCCGGCCACTGGCCACGAAAAAGCCCGGCTGGAAGACCCCCACCAGGACGTCGCCAACTGGCTCGGCTTCACGCCGGACGGCACGCGCCTGGTCGCCGTCTCCGACGACGGCAAGGCGATCCACGTCTGGGACCTGAAACGAATCCGGGCGGAGTTGGCCAGGCTCGGTCTGGACTGGGACGCGTCGCCCTACCCGGAACGTGCCGACCCCGCCCCCGGGTCGTTGGAGGTCCGGGTGGTTGGCGCCGAATCGTTGGCCAAATTGCCGGAGGCGATGGCGCTGAATAATCAGGCGTGGCGCCTCGTCACGGGGCCGGAAGGGCAGCGCAACCCGGCCCGGGCACTCGAGCTGATTCAGCAGGCGATCGAGCGGCAGCCGGACAACCCCCTCTTCCTGAACACCCTGGGCGTGGCCCAGTATCGCAATGGGCAGTACGCGGCGGCGGTCGTCACCCTGGAGAAGAGCCTGGCCGCCGGCAAGGGCCAGGCCGACGGCTTCGACCTCTTCTTCCTGGCGATGTGCCAGGCCAGGGTTGGCGAACCGGCCAAGGCGAAAGACTGCTTCGACCGGGCGGTGAACTGGATGGAAAGGCAAAAGGACCTGCCGGGGCAGGCCGTCGAGGAATTGAAGACCTTCCGGGCCGAGGCGGAGGAAGCGTTGCGGCAGAAGTGACCCTCAGCGCGACCCCGGCTTGCCTTTGCGGCGCGACGGCTTTCTGCGGGGTCGCAGTCCCTTCTCGTGCAGCCACTTGTCGGCCCAATCCCTCTCTGCGCCGAGCAGCGGCGGGTCGGGGGCGATGCCGTAGTTCAGCGTGCCTTCGTAAGCGCCGTTGCGGTAGCACTGCTCGACCAGCGCCTGCAGGTTCAGCGGCACGTCGGCGTCGTCCGGCCGCAGTGGGACGTTCACGACCGGCAGGCGTTCCCACAGCGGCATCGGGTAGACCTCCGCCTTGTCGCGGCGCGTGGCCCGCCGGACGCAGGCCATGTACGGCGTGCGGAAGTGGGGCTTGAGGTGGTCCAGGGGGAACGCCAGCGTGTGGGTGCCGAAGCGGTTCAGGTCGATCTCGACCAGGTTTGTGTCGGACGAACAGATCTCGCGCTGCTTGCGCAGGTACTGCTTGCTGTTCCGGCCCGGGGACTTATTGCTCGGGCTGAGGAATTCGATGACGGTGACGACGCGATTGCCGCTTTCAGTGTCGATGATTTCGAGGAAAGTTGCGGTGGCTGGCTCGGGCTCGGTATCAATGAGGAGCGGCTCCGACAGGGGCACGCCCGCTTCCGGGCGTGTTTCCAGCCCCCGCCGGGCGGCGCACTCGACCACCCAGACATCGGAGCACAGCGGGTGGCGAGCGATGTTTGCGGGCATCTCCGGCATCACGCGCTCATTGATGCGGGCGCGCAGAGAACGGGGGAGAATGGGCTGGATTGTGTCGCTTGAGTAGACGACAAGGCCGGCGTGGACGTCGCGCCAGTGAGCTTCGAGATACGGGTCCATCCCGGGGAAGGGGCTTGGCATCGGTCGGCCTCGGCGGGCGCGAAGAGAAGCGTGAGTCTGCGTCGGATCCTGTTATACCATGAGGCGGCAAACCGACCTAGCCCGCCTGACGATGCCGTGGCGTGGCGACCGAACCTCCCGCAGTCGATTGAGCAAAGGCGGCGGAGTCGGCGGTTGAAGGGACCGGGCCCGTGCGGGTTGGGGGATGGGGTCGCCGCTCAGGGGTGTCCTCCCGGGCGAGAATCTGAATGGTCGATCAGTTAACTGGAGTACAGTAAAGAGGCCGCCGGGTCAAGAGAGAAAACCGCACGAACGTCGCGACGGTGCTTGACAGACGGCGCAAGTGATGTTCTAAACGAAGGGACGGCCGTGCCGGCGTTGGCGGACCACGGCGGTGTTCGCTGTCGTGGCCTGTGTGATGCTGACCGGGCAGTCAGGCTAATCAGTTCGTTCGACTTGGCGGATCTCAGTTGCCGCCAAAAGCGCGCAGCGCTTCCGCCTTGCGGATGTCGGCCCCGCTGCTGAACTCGGTCGTTAGAAAAGAGGAGCAAATGAAGGGATATGACGTTCACCAGTCATTGGTCGAAGATGTTAGCCAGGGTTGGGTTTGGATCCACGATCCTGACTTGAATGCTGAGCTGGACGCCCAACGGCGCATCATTTGCATAAAGTCACAGCCTTCCGGGAAGAGCGTCTACTGCGAGGCGTTGGTCATCGGGCCGGCCGATGAGACTTATTATAACCATGTGAGACGGAGTCGCGGCCATTCTGATGCAGACCTTCACACAAATCCGACCATTCTCATGAACGCTTGGTACCGTCAAAAACTCGGAATAGCATACGGGAATAACCAGCTGCATGTGACGATCAGCAAGGTCCCATTATGGCACGGGATCCGCGCTTGCCTTCATCATCCACAGGTTGTGGTACGGCTGGCAACGTGGCTCGGATTCCTCGGTGTGCTCTTGGGGATTTTGGGAGTTGTGTTTGCCATCATACCACTATTCGAGAAGAAACCGTAATTTGTGACCACGACGGAATCCGGGCGCCCGTGCCGCCTTGGTCATTTCCGGCGTCCCTCGCATCGATCACGAGACCAGCGATTGCAGGCCGAGGAGTCCGAACGTGACCATTGCGGTTCTTGGATGGGGATCGCTCCTGTGGGCGGAGGGAGTCCTTGATTTGGCGACGGCTTGGTCCCGGGGCGGTCCTCAGTTACCAATTGAGTTTTCACGAGTGTCGGAAAGCCGGGCCGGCGCGCTTACCTTGGTCCTGGACCCCCAGAATGGTGAATGGAATTCGACGTGGTTTGCCATCAGTTCTCAGCGGAATCTCAATGATGCCATCCGTAGCCTGAGCCGACGAGAACACACAGACCCGGAATCCATCGGCTACGTGAATTGCAGAAATGCTCAGTGTCGCAGCCATGTTCTACCCTCAGCTTCCAGGGCTATTAGTGACTGGGCCGCGGAGAACGACATCGACGCGGTAATCTGGACTGATCTCCCTTCAAATTTCGGCGAGGTGGACAAGACCAAGTTCGCGGACGTGGAGCGCCCGAACATGGCTTTTACGGTGGACAACGCCGTAGAATACCTATATGGCTTGAGAACAGACGGTGCCGCGAAAGCCCGCGAATACATCAAGAAGGCGCCGCCGGAAGTTGACACCCCATTACGGCAACGGCTGCATGGCGATCCGTGGCTTGATGAGTAGCTCACCGCGGCGGAGGGGGCGACCCGGCGGTAGTTGGCTTCCTTGTCGCTACGACCCCGCTGACGGCACACAAAGTGCTGACAGGAAAAACGGGCAATCCAGGAGTGTTGTTCCTAACGAAAACATGCGGTTGAGCGGGTGGACCTGGGGACAGTTCCTACAAGTCTTTTGCCGCGCTATTTGGCTACAATGCCGGCGTGGTCGTATCGGCTGGTGGAGGAGATGACACGCCGCGAGGCCGAAGGGGGTGTCGAGCGAGGGGGGACAGGTGATGACCAACTCAGGCGCCGACCGCAACCCGGTGGATCGCCTCGCGGAGGAGTTCGCCGAACGGCTGCGCCGCGGCGAGAGGCCGTCGCTGGCCGAATACCTCGGCAAGTACCCGCAGCACGCCGACGAGATCCGCGAGTTGTTCCCCACACTCGCCGCGCGGGAGCAGCCGGGGACCGGCGCCGGCGACCTAACCACCCCCTACGAGCGCGGCCCCGAGCCGGCCCGGCCCACCAGGCCGGAGCGCCTCGGCGATTACCGCATCCTGCGCGAGGTCGGCCGCGGCGGCATGGGCGTCGTCTACGAGGCCGTCCAGGAGTCGCTCGGCCGCCACGTCGCCCTGAAGGTGCTGCCGGGGCACGCGCTGCTCAACCCGACCTACCTGGAGCGCTTCCGCCGCGAGGCCAAGGCCGCGGCCAAGCTGCACCACACCAACATCGTGCCGGTCTTCGGCGTCGGCGAGTGCGACGGCGCCCACTTCTACGCCATGCAGTTCATCCAGGGCGAGGGACTCGACAAGGTCCTGCACGACCTGAAGCACCTGCGCGGCCGGATGGCGGCGGGGTCTCCGGCGACAGCCGGCACCGAATTCGGCCGCAGCCTCGTCCAGGGCCTCGTGAGCGGACAGTTCGCGCCGGCGCCTGACGCGGCCGCCGACCAGGCACCCCGATCCGGCACCGATACCGGCCGGGAGGCCAGGGCCGGCTCGACGGCGACGCTGTCCGCGGGCGCGTCGGTCGGCGAGTATTACCGCAGCGCCGCGCGCCTCGCCCTGCAGGTGGCCGACGCCCTGGCCTACGCGCACCGCGTCGGCATCCTGCACCGCGACGTCAAGCCGTCGAACCTGCTGCTCGACGTGGCCGGGACCGTGTGGGTGACCGACTTCGGCCTGGCCAAGATGGAGGGCGGCGACGAACTGACGCAAACCGGCGACATCATCGGCACCATCCGCTACATGGCGCCCGAGCGCTTCGACGGCCAGTCGCTGCCGCAGAGCGACGTGTACAGCCTGGGGCTGACGCTGTACGAATTGCTGGCGCTGCGGCCGGCCTTCGACGACACGAACCGGGCCCGGCTGATCGACAAGTCGCTGCACGAGGCCCCGCTGCCGCCCAGCCGTATCGACCCCGGCGTGCCGCGCGACCTGGAGACGATCGTGCTGAAGTGCCTGCGCAAGGACCCCGCCGAGCGCTACCCCACCGCGGAGGAGTTGGCCGAGGACCTGCGCCGCTTCCTGGCGGATCGGCCGATCCGGGCCCGGCGGGCGAGCAACGCCGAACGGGCCTGGCGCTGGTGCCGGCGCAATCCCGCGGTGGCGTGCCTGTTGGCTGCCGTGGCCCTGTCGCTGGTGCTGGGGACGATTGTGGCGTCGGCCTTCGCCGTCCGGGCCGACGCCAGTACACGGCAAGCCAAGGACGACCGCGACCGGGCCCGCGCGGCCGAGCACGAGGGCAAGCGCAAACTCTTCGAGTCCTACGTTTCCGAGGCCGACGCCATCCGCATGAGCCGCCGTCCCGGTCAGCGCTTTGGCACTCTGCGCCGCGTCCGGGACGCCCTCGACGTTGGCCGCGAGATCGGGCTGCGCGACGAGGACAAGGTACGCCTTCGCAACATCGCCGTGGCGGCGCTGTGTCTGCCCGACATGGAGCCGGGCCTGGAGTGGCCCGCCGGTCCTGACAAGCCGTTGCCCGACGGCCTCGATCCGGTCTTCCGCCGCCACCTCCTCTCCGCGTACGCCCTCGCCGGCTTGCCCCCACCCGTCCACGGGCTGCGCGGCGACTCGTGGTACAGTCCGGACGGCCGCTTCGTCGCCCTGGGGACTCGGGGGTACACCGGCGGCAAAACGGACACGGTGCCGGCCCGCGTGTGGCGGATCGATGGGCGGGGGCCCGTCCGCGTGCTGGACGACCTCGACGGCGCCCACGAGGATGCCACGGCGTTCTACCCCGATGGCCGCCAGGTGGCCTTCGGGCATCGCGACGGGACGGTGACCGTCTACGACACGGAAACGGGGCGCCGGCTCCGCGACCTGCCGCCGGGACCGGGACCGACCTACTGCCTGGCCTACCACCCCCGTCTGCCCCGCCTGGCGGTCGCCAACGGCAGTGAAGTTGTCATCTGGGACATCGAAACGGGAAAGCGACTCCTGCGCCTGGGCCACCCGGCGAGCGTTTCCGCCGTGGCCTGGCACCCGCGCGGGCACCGCATGGCGGTCGGCTCCGGCGGCTATCAGATCCACCTCTGGGACGCGGAATCCGGGCGGCTGCTCACCGGCCCCTGGCAAGGCCACAAAACTGATGGCATCCGTCTCACGTTTAGCCACGCCGGCGACCGGGTCGTGAGCAACGACTGGGGCGGCGTCCTGCGCCTGTGGGACGCGGCCACGGGGCAGCTGCTCCTCAGCCAGTCGGGCGCGGGCGGGTTGCATTTCAGCTCGGACGACCAGTCACTCGGCATCACGGGGACCGGCGAAGTGAATCGCCTCGTCCGCCTGGCCGGCGGCCAGGAAATGCGCACCCTCCTGCGGCCGACGCCGCACGGCCCGGAGCCGATCCTCTCGGTCAGCGTCCACCCGGGCGGGCGCTTGCTGGCGGTCCACACGGCGAGCGGCTGCGGCCTTTGGGACCTGCTCACGGGCGAGGAACTCGACTTCGTGCCGGGGAGCTTCATGCGCTGGGGAGGGGTAAGGCTCGACGGCACCGGCGCGCTTTGGGTCTTCGGGAACGCGGGCCTGCTGCGCTGGCCGGTACGAGCTTCCGCCGACTCCCCGGACCGGCTGCGCGTCGGCCCGCCGGAGTGGGTGGCGAACAAGCCCGCGAACGTGGTGGACAGCGGCTTTTCGTGCTCCGCGGACGGGCGGATCGCCGTGGTGCCGCTCCGCAACGACGGGGCCTTCGTGATCCACCGCGGCCCGCCCCGGCGCACGTTTCGCCTGGGTCCCCAGCATGACGTGCGTCTCGTCGTCGTCAGCCCCGACGGCCGCTGGGTGGTGACCGGAAGTCACTGGTACGACGAGTCGGGAAGCCGCTTCAAGGTGTGGGACGCCGACACCGGCCGGCTGGTGGCCAACTTGCCTTATCCGGACGTGGCCGAACTCGGCGGCTTCTCCCCCGACAGCCGTTGGCTGCATTACTCCGATGGCAAGCAAAGTCAACGGCTGGAGGTCGCTTCCCTCGCCGCGATCCCCGTCCGCCCGGCCGGCGACATCGCCCCGGCCAACGCGCGCCCCTGGGAGGAGGGCTGGCGGAGGGAGCGGGTGCTGATCGGCGGCACCTTCAGCCCGGACGGCGGTTTCCGAGCGGAGGGCAGCGGCAATGGCACGATTCGATTGCTGGCCCCCGACGCGGAGAATGAAATCGCCCGCCTGCCCTCCCCGGAAACGGGGTCCATCTCGCCCAACGGCTTCAGCCCGGACGGCACGCTTCTGCTGGCCAGCGGCGCGGAGAGCGGGGCGCTGTACGTCTTCGACCTGCGCCGCATCCGCGAACAGCTGGCGGAACTGGACCTCGACTGGGACGCCCCACCCTATCCGCCGCGCAAACCGGAGGAAGCCCGGCCGGCGGTCGATGCCCCGCTCCAGGTAAAATTGCTCGATGCCGAGTGGGGCCTGAGCCGGCCGAAGCTGGCCCAGTACGAGGGCCGCAAGGCGGTCGAACGACTCTTCCTCAACCCGTTCGACCCCGATGCCCACTACCGGCTCGGCGGCTTGCTTCTGGAGTCGGGACAGTTCGCGGACGCTCACGCCCACCTGACCGCGGCCCTCGCCTTCCGCCCCGACCTGGAGACGGCCTACCTGCTCCGTGCCGAGGCCGCGGCGCGCCTGAAGCGCTGGGACGAGGCCGCGGCCGACGCCACGCGCTTCCTGGAGAAATGTCCCTACGACACCCACGCCCGGCTGCTGCGGGCCGATCTCAACCGCGCCCGCAAGCGCCACGACGAGGCGGCCGACGACCTGACCGCCGTGATCGCCACCTACCCGCAGGACGCTGAGCTGTACGAACGGCGCGCCGACTGTTACCAGGCGCTTGGACAAACCGACAAGGCCGCGACTGATCGGGAGAAGGCGCTCAAGATCGGCGCCAGCGACCCGACCCGGCTCAACAACCAGGCGTGGCGCCTCGTCACCGGGCCGGAAGGGGCGCGCGACCCGGCCCGGGCGCTCGGGCTGATTCAGAAGGCGCTCGAGCGGGAGCCGGACAACCCCCTCTTGCTGAACACCCTCGGCGTCGCGGAGTACCGCAATCGCCAGTACGCGGCCGCGGTCGTCACCCTGGACAAGAGCCTTGCGGCGAGCAAGGGCCGGTCCGACGGCTTCGACCTCTACTTCCTGGCGATGTGTCACGCCCGCCTCGGCGACCCGGCGCGGGCGAAGGACTGCTTCGACCGCGCCGTGAAGTGGACCGAGGCCCTGAAGGATCCGCCGCCGCACTATGTCGAGGAGCTGCGGAATTTCCGAGCGGAGGCGGAGGAGGTGCTCAAGGAGAAGGAAGAGCCGAAGGGGAGGAAGGACTGACGGAAACTGCGACTTCCCTTTCACCCCGTGGCCTCCGCCATGTCTGGCCTTTTGTTCATGGAAAACCGCGAAAGTTCAGACAACGGGCTCGATATGTAGGGGCTGCGCCGACACCGCCGGCCCGGGCAGGCGCCCCCACCGGTGCCGAGCCAGGCCGGCGCCGCCGGGGCGGGAGGGCCCGCCGGGTTGCTACAACACCACCCCCGGCAAGTGCGAGGCAGGCACGGTGGGTGAGCAACCGGCGGCGACTGCGGCTCTCGGGTCCCGACACGTGCGCGGAACGGCCAGTCGTTCAGTCTGGTCGTCGTAGCTCGCCGCGGAATTGGCGGAAGTCCTGACGGGGGCGCAGGGGGTCAAAGTCCTTGCCGGTATCGAGAAGCTTTAGGTTGTCAGAATCCTCGAACCATCTTTGTTCGTGGGCCCTTCGCAACAAATTGACGGCGTCTGCCGCCCGGCGATTAGCGTCCCGGGACTCGTCGCCGGCCGTGGCCAAGGCCAGGGCGCGAGCAACGCGGACCAGCGTGTCTGCTGGCACCGCCGGGCCGGCCCCGGACTCGGCGGCACTGTCGGCGGCCTTGAGCGCCTCTTCGCGCGGGCCGAGGCGCAGTAGGCAGGTTGCTCGGCCTGCTTGTGCTTCGGCGGACTGTTGCATAGCCAGGGGATGGTTGTGGTCGCGCTTCCAAACCTGACCCAGGGGCTCGATCGCCTTGTCGTACCAGCCGAGCGCCTCCCCGAATTGCTGCTGATCGGCGTCGAGGTCGCCGAGACCGACCAATCCCACGGCGAGTTCGGCGGCGTAATCTGGGATCTGAGGACTCTCCTCGTAGAGGTCCCGGTGGTGGCGAACGGCGCGCTCGAACAACTTACGGGCTTCGTCCGGCCGCGCCGTGCGGTAGAGTTGTCCCAGATTGAGGCAGGCGTTCGCCAACTCCTCTCGGTGCGACGGGACTTTCGGTTGCTCTTTGGCCAGTCCCGCCAGAATGTCAATCACCTCATCGTACCGACCGGCAGCCTCGTCTGGATGCCCGCCCGCCTGGAGTGCGTTGGCCAGGTGGTTGAGCGTGCTGGCGAGGAAGGCGCGGTATTCGGGCTTTTTCTGATCGACCTTTTTGACGAGATAGTGCCGGTGCGTCAGCGCCTCGCGGTGGCTCTCTTCCGCTTCTTTCGGCTTCCTGAGGGCCAGAAGGGCCCGGCCCTTGTTATCCAGGAGGTGCGCCAGCGTGTGGCGATAGACGTTGGGCCGCGGGCCGTTCTTGAAGAGCGAGCGTAGTTCCGCTTCACATTGTTCGTGTTCGTATAACTCCAGCGCCGCCGCGTGCTCCCCATCGATGAGGTACCAGTTGCCCAGGTTCATTCGCGCTTGAGCCCTGTCATGGCGCAAGGCCGGGTCCTCGGGAAACTGCTCGACCAGGCGCTCGTGGAGGGCGAGGTTCTTTTCAAGGAGTTGGCGCGCCTTGTCGCGCTCCCCCAGTGCGACGAAGTTGACTCCCGACGCGGACAACTCACGAGCAAACTCGCGCGCCACCTCGACGGTCCGCTCACCTCGGTTGCGCTCGCGCACCGCCCACACCGCAAGGGGGACGGACACCCCCGTCAGCAGGAGCAAGAACAGGGGCACAGCCGTCAGCAGCGCCGTCCAGCCACGGTGGCGCCGACACCAGCGCCAGGTCTGCTCCGGCCGGCCTGCCGGCCGCGAGAGGACCGGCTCATCGGCAAGGAAGCGGCGTAACTCTTCGGCCAACTCGGCGGCGGTATCGAATCGGTCTTCCGGCCCCTTTTCCAGGCAGCGCATGATGATCGCGTTCAGGTCAGGGTGCAGGCCCGAAACACGCTCGCAAACGGCGACCGGGGCGCATCCGACGACCTGGCGCTTCAAGGCGTCGGGGGCGGCCTCGAACGGTAGCCGGCCGGTGACCAATTGGTAGAGCGTGCCACCCAGGTTGTAGATGTCGCTACGGGGATCGACGTTGGTCGGGTCGTTGAACTGTTCCGGGCTCATGAAATCGGGCGTGCCCAGAACGCTGCCGCCCGCTCGGCGCGGCCCATCGTGGGCACGATTGACGCCGAAGTCGGCGACCTTGATCTGGTCTTTGTCCAGGAGCAGATTAGCGGGCTTGACGTCGCGGTGGACGAGTCCCCGCCCGTGCGCCGCTGCCAGCCCGAGGGCGGCCTGCCTGCCGTATTCGGCCGCGCGCCGGGGGTCGAGAGGCCCCTCCACCGCCAGCACCTTAGCAAGGGATGGGCCGTCCACAAACTCCATCACGAAAAACGGGTACGGGAACTCCGCGATTGCTGCCGGGACGTCATGGACGATGACGACATGCGGGTTCTTGACCCGGGCCGCGGCGCGGGCCTCGTCCTCAAACCGCGCGACGACCGCTGGCTGCCTAGCCAAATCGGGCGCCAGCACCTTTAGCGCCACTGGACGGTCGAGCTTTGTGTCGTGCGCTCGGTAGACGAAACCGTAAGACCCCGCCCCGATTAGCGCTTGGACCTGAAACTGACCCAGAGATCCCAACAGAGCCTCGGCGTCGTGGGAACCCGGAAAGCAGGGCGGCGGTGAGGGCAGCGACTCGTGCAGGCGCTCGAGGCTGCGCCGCGCCTCGTCGTCGGGCGGGGGCGCGGGTGCTGCGTCCTGTAACGGCCGCCACTCAATTGACTCGTCAAGGCCGGTCATTTCGTCCAGCGCCCGCGTGCAGTCCGGACACCTGGTCACGTGTTCGGCGAGGGCCCCTCGGGACGCCACGTCGCCGTCTTCCTCCAGAAAACGCCGCAATTCGCCCCGCGAAACCCCGCAGTTCATGGGCGCCTCCCGCCTCGTCTTATCCCGCCAGGTCCGCCGGCTCGAAGACTGTTTGGGCGACCTTTTTCGCACGAGACCTGTAGGCGTACAGCGAGGTCAGCTTGACGCCGAGCAGGTCGGCTACTTCCTTCGGGCTCCAATGAACCACATCGCAGAGGTAGAAGACCACCCACTCGACGGGGTTGGTGAGCCGGGCTTCGACCTGGGTGAGAAGCTCCTCGACGACCAGGCGGCGATGAACGGGCTCTACGTAGGCCACTAACTCCTCGCACGCTCTCTCCAGTTCCGCGCCGTCCTGGAAGTGCGCCATGCGCCCGTCGCCCTTCTTCTTGATGTCCCGCCACCGGTTCAGGACAACTGCCTTCAGCCAGCGGCGGAAGCTGGCGCTGTCACCGTCGGGCTTGTACTTCTGGATCCTGGCGTGGATCGAGACCAGGATGTCGTGCGTAATGTCTTCGGCGTCCTGCGGCCGCACACCGTTGTCCCGGCACCAGCGCAAGATCATGCCCCCGTAAACATCGACGAACTCCTTCCAGCCGTCCCCGCCACGAATCCGTTCGATCAGCGACGCGCGCGTGCCTGATCCCGATGTGCCCGACATGAGTAGTACGCTCCAGAGAGGGATAACCTAACAACATTTTTCGCCTGCGCCGGTAGCCGGTCAAGCCTCTGGACGGGCGTTAACCTCCCGGTCTTCCGGGTTCGTACAGATTCTGCTGGGGATTTGTAAGGTTTCGCTCCCCCCGTTCGTTCGATCTACAAGTCGTGACTACGACCAATCGCTTGAGCGGCGGACGAAGCCGTTCGAGTCGGACATCAAGGGTCGCCTCGCGCCGGCCCTGGCGGGCGGCGGTGGGCAGCCCTCACCGATCAGCGGGCGGGAGCCGTCTCGCCCACGGCTCCCGCCATAAGCCCCTGCGGCGGTCCTTACCCCGACCCCTGCCGGCTGGCCCGGCAGGTGAAGCAGGTCGAAGGCTACAGGTCGTGGCGCAGCGCTGCTGCCTTCGACCCCTGCCGGCTGGCCCGGCAGGTGAAGCAGGTCGAAGGCTAGAGTCGCGCGCCACTGTTTAGCCCCTGGACCTGCTTCACCTGCCGGGCCAGCCGGCAGGGGTCGGGGAACAGAAGGAAGAGGGCGCCGCCGGCGCTAGCCCGCGACCTGCTTCACCTGCCGGGCCAGCCGGCAGGGGTCCAACAACAGGTCCCTTGTTCATGCACCAGGAAGTCTCGCACATGGGTCAATTGCCACCCGACTCGCTCCGACACGGCACGACGGTCCTCCGCTATTCCGGCGTAAGTTTCGCCTACCCCGGCAGCCGGGAATTGCTGCTCGACGAGGTCAACCTGGAGATCGCGGCTGGCGAGATCCGGGCCGTCGTGGCGGACAACGGCTTGGGGAAATCGACGCTGGCGCGGCTGGCCCTGGGACAGATCGCGCCCCGGCGGGGAGAGGTGCTGCTATTCGGCCGCCGCGCCTCCGGCCGTGACCACGCCTCGCAGCTGGCGTTTATCGGTGACCCATCGGCGCATGCGGAGATGGTGGCGGCCCTCCCCGCGGAAGTGCCGGTCGGCCGCTTGTTGGCGGCGCATCGGGAGTTGTTCGCCGCCTCGGGCCTCGAGGTGCCGGACGCCGACGAATTGGAACAGGCGCTCGGCCTAGCCGACCCGGCCGTCCGCCGCCGCCCCATCGGCGCCCTCAACAAGGGCCACTTCCAGCGCCTCCAGACCGTGCTGGCGCTGGGCAAACGCCCCCGCCTGCTGATCGCTGACGAGGTGTCCGAAGGACTCGACCGCCGCAGCCGCCACCTCATCCTGACGCAGATCGCGCAGGCGACCCGGCTGCACGGCACCGCGGTGCTGTGGATCTCACACCGCTTCGAGGAGCTGGCGGCGCTCGGCGCGGAGGTATTCGAGTTGCGGGACCGCCGGCTATTCCCCGTGGGGGGCGACGGCTTTCACGGCGCCCTGACAGTCAACGGGGAGTGCCAGGAGTACGACGGCCTTCCGGGCGGGGAACTGGTCAACCTGCTGGGGCGGGCTGCCTGCGCCGCCGAAACGTCGCGGATCGAGTTGACCGCCCGGAGGGGCAACCATGCCTGACGCTTGCAAGAGCCGTGTCGTCCGGCGGGTCATCGCGCTGACACGCTATCAGTGTCACGGGTTGGGGAGGTATGCCGGAAGGCTCCTGCTGCTGGGGATGGCCGGCCTGGCGCTGGCGCTCGGAGGAGTCGGCTGGGACGGCCAACGGGCAACGGTCGCCGGCATGCCGGCCGACGGGTTTGGCGTCGGGGGGGATCGGACCGCCACCCTAGTCTTGTTGCTGGGGGAAATGTTCTCCTGGGCCTGGACGATCGGTTGCGTCGCCTTCCTCCTCCCGGCCGCCCTGTTGCCGCTGGCGTCCAGCTTCGGGGTGAGCCATACGCTCTGGCTGCGCCTGACGCCGTGTTCGCCGCGCGAGTTGTCGGCGGCGCGGGCCGGACGGCTGCTGGCCACGGTGGTCGCCGCCGGCGTCGTCGGGGGCGGCTGGGCCTGGGCTGCGGCCGCCTGGCACGGCCTTCCGTGGCGCGGGATGCTTGTCCCCCCTCTCGGCGCCCTCGCCCACCTGCTCCTGGCCGGCGCCGTGGTGCTGCTCGTTGGCCCCCGGGCGCGCTCCGCCGTGGGGCGGGCGCTGACCGCGTTCGTCGGCTTGCTGACACCGGTGGTCCTCTTCCTCGTCGTTGCCCTTACTGGGGGACGGGGGGCGGAGCCGGCGGCCTGGCGGCTTTGGTGGCCGTACGCGGCGCCCTTCACCCCGGCCCTCGGTGACCAACTGCGACACTTCGGCTCGGCCGCCCTCCTGGGCCTCAGCCTGATCGGGCTTTCGCTGGTGATTCCCTGTGGCCGGGTCGTCTGGGCCTCGCCGCTCACAAAGAAGGAGATGTCCGAATGAAGTCCCCCCCGATGTCCCTGCGCGTGGCACTCCCGCTGCTCCTGCTGATCGGCAACCTCGGCTGCTCCGGCGCGGCCAAGCCCGTTGCCGAACTGGCCATTCGGTTCTTCGTCTACGCCGGGGCCCAGCTGCTGAATTCGGTGGCCGTGCGCGCCACCGAGGCCATCCTGGACCGCCTGACCGGAAAGGAGAAAGACAGCCAATTCACCGTGGACGCCAGCGATCCGTCACGCGGCAGGTTCAAGGCGCTGGAATTCAAGTCGGACGACGGCTCCAGGAAAGTGACCCTGTTCGACGTGCCGGCGGTGAAAGACTCCGCCACCGGGAAGTGGAAGATCCCGCCGGACTACGCCGCCAAGGTCGAAGCGGCCCTGAAATAACCTGTAATGGGAGGTCGGTAACATGAAGCCTTTTCGTTGGGCGATGATCGCCCTCGGTCTGCTCTGTCTCGTGCTGGTGATATACGGGTCGGTGAAACTGGCTCGCTCCGAAGCCCCGCCGGCGGGGGTGCAGGTCGATGCCGGCGTCGCGGGGGTGACCGCGACCCCGGTCGATCCGGATCTGCGGACATGGGGGATGACCTTCGTCGGAGTCGGCATCCTCGGCGTGATCGCCAGCGGCGCTGGCCTGACGCTAAGTTTCCGTCGCGGGGGCGCCGTGTAAGGCCCGGGGCGGGGTGTCTCGCCGGGGTCCTCTCGCGGCGGCCCCGGCGGGCCGCTCACCCGCCCACGAATTCCCGCACCGCCTGGCGGTACGCTTCCTGCAAGCGCCGCGTGACCGGCCCGGGTTGGCCGCCGCCAACGACCCGGCCGTCCACCGACACCACCGGCAGCACCTCCGACGTGGTCCCCGTCAGGAACAACTCCGACACCTCCGCCAGGTCGTCTCGGCGCAGCACCTGCTCCCGGACCGGGACGCCGGCCCGCGCCGCCAAGCTCAGGATCAGGCCGCGCGTGATGCCCGGCAGGATGTCGGTGCTGTTCGGCGCCGTCAGGACTGTACCGTGCAGCACGCCGAAGAAGCTCGTATGCGTCCCCTCCGTCAGCGTGCCGTCGGGTAGGTAGAACAGCGCCTCCAGGCAGCCCGCCTCCTTGGCGGCCTGCACCGCCAGGACGTTCGCCAGCAGGTTCGTCGATTTGATGTCGCAGCGGCCCCAGCGGATGTCGGGTTGCGTGACGACCCCGGTGCCGCGCTCGCGCGCCGGGGCGTAGGAGTCGTGGAACTCCTGGGCGTACAGGAACTCGAGCGGAGTGACGTTGGCCGGGAAGCCGTGACCGCGCGGGGCGGCGCCGCGCGTCACCTGGAGGTACACCGTCGCTTCGCGGAAGCCGCCCGCCCGGATCGTGTCGTGCATGCGCCTGCGCAGGCGGCCGACGTCCACGCCGGCGATGCGGATGGCCGCCAGGCTGCGCTCGAAGCGGCGGAAGTGCTCCTCCTCGAGCCACGGCTTGCCGCCGTACACGCGCAGCACCTCGTAGACGGCGTCGCCGAACAGGAAGCCCCGGTCCAGCGCCGACACCCGGACCTCGGACAGCGGCATCGGCACGCCGTTGACGTTCGCAAGTGGTTCCATCGGTTCATCCGCGCGTGGAAAGGAGAAGCGACATCCCTTACCGCAGCAACTCGCGGATCGGCTGTCCGTTCTCGACAAGGGCGACGCCGCGCCCCTGGCTGTCGGGGAAGCTGACCGCGGAGGCGTCGATGCCCAGGTGATGGAACACCGTCGAGGTGACGTCCTGCGGCTTGACGGGTCGGTCCACCGGGTACTGGCCGCGGGCGTTGCTCTTGCCGACGACCTGGCCCATCTTCATGGCGCCGCAGCCCATGAGGACGCTGAAGGTATCGCCCCAGTGGTCGCGGCCGCCGTCGGCGTTCATGCGCGGCGTGCGGCCGAACTCGCCCATCGCCACGACCAGCGTCTTCTCGTACAGGCCGCGCTCGACCAGGTCCTCGACCAGCGCCGCGAGGGCGCGGTCGAACGGCGGGATCAGCAGCTTGCCGCCCACGTCGGTGCGGTAGCGTCCGCCGGTGCCGTGATGGTCCCACGGCACGCAGTTGACGGTGACGAAGGTGACGCCGGCCTCGACTAGCCGGCGGGCGAGCAGGGCGCTCTGGCCGAAGGTGTGCCGCCCGTAGCGGTCGCGCACCTTCTCCGGCTCGGCAGTGATGTCGAAGGCCCGCACCGCCTCCCGGCCGGTCAGCAGAGAGAAGGCGCGCTGGTAGTGCTGGTCGAGGTCGGCGACCTTGCGGTCCCCGTCGCGGCGGAGGGCGTCGAGGGCGTCGAGGACGTGCCGTCGGTCTTCGAGGCGGCTCAGCGGCAGGTCTTTCGGCAGGGCGAGGTTCCTGACGCGGAATTCCGGCGTATTCGGGTCGGATTCGACGATGAACGGGTTGGCGGCGCCGCCGAGGTAGGTCGCGTAGTGGAAGAAGTTGTCGGTGCCGCCGCGCAGGTGCGGCACCGCGACGTAGGGCGGCAGCCCCCGCCGGTTGGCGCCGCGCAGCTTCGCCACGGCCGAGCCCATCGACGGCCGCCGCTGGACCATGAAGTCGGGGGCGTTGAAGTCCGGCCCGGGGAAGCCGGTCAGCATCCAGTGGTTGGCCTTGGTGTGGTCGCCGCTGCCGTGGTTGACGGTGCGCAGGACGGCGAGGCGGTCCATGATTCGCGCCTGCTCCGGCAGCAATTCGCCGAACTGGATGCCGGGGACCGAAGTGCGGATCGCCCCGAACGGCCCGCGGAACTGGGCGACGGCGTCGGGCTTGGGATCCCAGGTTTCCATGTGCCCCGGGCCGCCGCTGAGCCAGAAGAGGATGACGCTGGCGTCGCGGGCGCGGATCCCGCCCGGCGCCGCCTGAAGGCGGAACAGGTCGCCCAGGGCCAGTCCGCCGAGACCGACGAGGCCGGCCTGCACGAAATTCCGCCGCGTAGTTCCCGCACAATTCGACCCAGTCCCGCCAACGACGCGCAACATCCCGCTACCTCCGCGACACGAACCGGAAGGAGACTGCCGGGCGACCACGATAATTGTAGCCGATGGCAACGGCATCGGGCGTTGAAGGTGTTCTCTCCCGGGGCGTTTTGTCCTTAATGCGGAGGCAAAGAAGGTCTTGCTCGACCCCTGCCGGCTTGCCCGGCAGGTGAAGCAGGTCGCCAGCTAGACCGGGCCACCGGCCCTCTCCCGACCCCTGCCGGCTTGCCGGCAGGGGTCGAACAACAGGTCGCTTGAATCCGCATTAAGGAGAGGTAGGCGGTTGTCCGGGTGGAATCCCGAAAGCGGCGGCATCGTCTCGCAGGTCTTTCAGCGCCCGTTCAACGACGCGCCGGATTTCGGCCTCCACGTTCGCGACG
>Ga0116219_10000302_pt1 | contig 52668 bp, 62 predicted proteins | sample Sb_taG_4_FD_91019 | JGI IMG/M metagenome (GOLD analysis project Ga0116219, IMG submission 91019) | Peat soil microbial communities from Weissenstadt, Germany - Sb_50d_6_BS metaG | ecosystem: Environmental > Terrestrial > Soil > Wetlands > Peat | place: Germany: Weissenstadt | collected 2010-09-21 | reverse complement strand
TTCTCTTACAACCTCGGCGCCCACAACTGGAAGTTTGGCTTTGAATTCCGGCGGACGTCGGTCAATCAGTACTTTGACTTGAGTCGCCGCGGCAAGCTGGTCTTCAACACGCTGGACGATTTTATCGCTGGCAATATCACTGGTAGTGGCAATCAAACGGAAGGCAACTCCCGGCGCCATACTTATCAGGACAGTTTCGCGCTATATCTGCAGGATGGCTATCGGGTGTCCCATAAACTCACTGTGAACTATGGTGTGCGCTGGGATTACTACGGGGTGATTGGCGAAAGGAATAACCTTTTCAGCATTCTCAACTCCGCGAACAACCTCGTGCAGGTCGGAACCGGTGGCGGGCCCAGCAGTCTTTATCCAAAGGATTACAACAACTTCTCGCCGCGAGTAGGGGTGGCTTATGACCTATTTGGCAGCGGGAAAACCGTCGTGCGCGCTGGGTATGGATTTGCGTACGACGCGTTCTCGCAAGACTTCTTTGCCGGGCAGATACCCTACACGTCTCTCAATGCGGGTCCCCTCTTCAACGATATAGGCCCGAGACCGGTTTCGTACAACGTAGCGCCGATCGCAAGCCTGACCGTGAGTCTAGGACCGTGCGCCGGCCTGCAAATCCCGGTACCTAACAGTTCGCCAGCAGGGTGCGCCGATCCGGTCTTCCCCGCTGCGGGCTTCGGTCCCCAGGACGTTTTTACGGTTGACCAGCGCCTACGCACTCCTTACGTACAGAACTACAATCTGAACATAGAACAGCAATTGGGGACGAGGAGCGCTGTCTCCGTGGCCTACGTAGGGTCGGCGGGTCGTAAGCTGTTTCGTTTTGTCGATCTTAACCAGGGCAATCCTACGACTGGAACGCGGCCACTTTCAGCGGCCGGGCTTCCTTACTACTATGTGCTTGATTTCTTGTCCTCGGCAATCTCAAATTACAACTCACTGCAGGTTCGGCTAAACACGCACGATTTCCATGGCTTGACCTCCACTGTGAACTACACCTATAGCCATTCCATCGATACGGCCAGCGATGGCCAAGACTACGCGCCGTTCCAGGCGCAGCCGGATAACAGCTTCAATATCGGCAGGGAGCGAGGAAACTCCGGCTTCGACGTTCGCCAGAGGCTGAGTTGGCTGTGGGCCTACAAACTACCATCGGCGTCGTCGATGAAGTGGCTGACTGGCGGTTGGGAGGTCAGCGGTGTGGTTTCCCTCGCTACCGGTATGCCGTTTACGCCTCTCGATTTCAGCAACTACAACAACAGCGGAGAGTTTTACGAAAGGCCGGACTTAATAGGCAATCCCTTTGCGGGTACGAGTTCACCCACGAATTTTCTGAATCTCAGTGCTTTTGCTGCGCCTTGTACAAACCCGAATGTTGCCGCAGGCAGCTGCACCAGCGGCGCCCATTTCGGCAGTGCCGCACGCAACGGGTTCTACGGCCCTCACTATCGTAACTTCGATCTGTCGTTCAGCAAGGAAACCCACATCACGGAGCAAATGAGCCTGCGCCTCGGCTTCGACTTCTTCAATGTGTTCAATCACCCCAACTTCGCCAATCCCCTGCTGCCCAGCTTCAACGTTTTGTGGAACCAAAATGGAGTCGCAGCAAATGGTCAAGGAGTAGGTTTCTTCCCGCTGACGGTTACGCCTGATGTCGGCGCGCAGAATCCGTTCCTGGGCGGCGGCGGACCGCGGGATATCCAAATCTCCGCGCGGTTCTCGTTCTAGAACTCGTCTCACAAATGCGGCCCCAGTGAGCAGAGCTGCGCACCTCAGGGGGCTCAAGCCCGGCATTCATGCGGCCCTCGACGGCACGACTGAAGTCGTGCCCTTCCCAAAACCATCTATGAGACGAGCTGTAGTCTCTTCGAGGGGCTTTTGTTTGGGCCAAAGATGGCCACGCGACTGACACTCAGCCCAACCGGGCGTGCTTCCCACCTCGGGGCCAGCGCCTTTCGTCACTTCTTGGGCTGATTACGGCGATGTTACCCTGCGGTCGTAGGCCTCCCCACACAGCTCTGTTCCGGAGATTCTCGCATGCGTCACTCCAAGTCTTTATCTCTGTCGGTTGTGGTCCCGATGCTCAGTGTTTGCGCCTGCATTGGCCTGGCCGTGCCGGCTTTCGCGCATCATCTTAAGAAAGGCGAGACGACTTCGCTGCCGATCACGACCACGTCCGCCAAGGCGCGCCAACTCTACGAAAAGGGGATGGCTGACTACGAAAATCTCTATCTGGAGCGCTGCAACGATGACTGGCGGGCGGCGGTCAAAGAGGATCCGAATCTCGCGGTGGCGTGGGCCTGGATCGCGTTTAACAGCAGCAATCCGCATGAAGTGAGCGCGGCCCGGGCCAAGGCCAAGGAACTGGCGCCCAAGCTCACGCCCGGCGAGCAGCTGATGATTGCCTGGATCTCCAAAGTGCAAGAAGGCGACTACCTGGGCGGCATCACGGCCATGAACGACATGCTGGAGATGTATCCCCACGACAAGCACCTGCTGTATCTGGCGGGCAACTGGCTGATGGCGGAGAACGGCAACGACGGGGCGGAGCGCTACATGGAGAAGGCGCTGGCGCTGGACAAGAACTTTCCCGCGGCGCTCAACGACCTGGCCTATGTGGATGCCCGCAACCGGAAGTTTGACAAGGCGTTTGCCGCCATGGATCGCTACCTTGTCCTGCTGCCGAATGAGCCCAATCCGCAGGATTCTTACGGAGAGCTGAAGCGCATGGCCGGCGATTTCCAAAGTTCGCTCGATCACTATCGGGCTGCCCTCAAGATTGATCCCGACTTTATAACGTCGCAGCTCGGGCTGGGCGACACTTATGCCCTGATGGGGAATCAGGAGCAGGCTCGGGTGGAATACGACAAGGCGATTCGCTTTGCCCACAACGAAGCCGACCGGCTGACTTATGAGATGCAGAAGGCGATGACCTACGTCCGCGAGGGCAACTTCGCCGAGGCGGATAAGGAGTATGAGGAGATCGCCGAGACGGCGCATGCCAAGGAGCAGGACCTGCAGGAATCCCAGGCCTTCGGGCGCATGGCGGAGTATCAGAGCGATGACAACGCGGCTTTGAAGGATCTGAAACTGGCCGAAGATGCGCTGGGGCATCGGGCGACGATCTCGCCCTCGGATCGGGACGAGGAGACGTCGCGCATCCTGCGCAATCGCGCGGTGCGCGCCGCGCATGCGGGCAATCAGCCGCTGGCCGACAAGTCGATGCAGCAGCTGGAGGCGATGGCCAACGGGAGCCGCAATCGCGTGATTCAGAGTTCGTACAATGGCGCGGCCGGCACGCTCCTCATGGACCAGAAGAAGTACGAAGACGCCGTCGGACGCCTGGAAGAAGATCAGGACAATCCCTTCACCATGGACCTGCTGGTGCAGGCCTACTACCAGACGGGCCAGACCGAAAAATTGCATGAGGTCGAAGCCAAGCTGCGGGGCACCAATGTTCCGACCATGGAGCAGGCGCTGGTGGTGCCGGCAGCCCGGGCCAAGCGGCCGAATATCTAGTCGTGTAGCGGCGGACGCCTCGTCCGCCTTGAGCGAAGTCGAGGGGTCCGCCGGTCTCTTTCCCAGCCCTCGGACGAGGCGTCCGGGGCTACGACAATCTCGTTGGACTTGACGGCTTAGTGTAGAGTAGGTGGACACTGTGAGCCGATGACTAGCGACAGCGAGCGCCGTTCCGGAACAAGAATCGCCACCCGCGTAGCCACGCGCGTGCGCACTCCCCAGGGAGCGGACCACTCTGCCGAGACCCGGGACGTCAGCGCCAACGGCGTTTTTCTCTATACCAAATCCCGCATGGAGAAGGGCGCCGACGTCGAGCTGGTGCTGATTCTTCCGCCCGAACTGACCTTCGGAGAAAAGTGCTGGGTATGCTGCCAGGCGACCATTGTGAGAGTGGAAGAAGAGGGGTCTGCATTCGGGGTGGCGGCGCAGATCCGGCGCATGGACATTCTTCCCGAAGTGGCGGTGTAGAGATCGGCTGGCGGCACGCCGAGATGCCCCGGCGGTGCGCCACTTCGCGGGTGGTCTTGGTCAATGGTTCCGGCCCATGGTCCCGGTTAGAGGATTCCAAAAAGTTCACTGTTTCATGAGAAAACGCTCATCGTCCCGGGCGTCGGGGGCTAAGGTCTGTGAAAAAAAGCTTCCCATTGCATCGGTCGCGGTGCAATAATGGCGGCCCTGGAATTGCTATGGGCAAGGCGAAGATCCAGGTAGGCTTAATATGTTGATCGATAAACTGGCGGCCGGCGTGGTGCAGGTGCAGACTCCGATCGGGCCGCGGTATGTGATGCCGTCGTTTGCTCAGCGGGTGTATCTGCTGTGGGTGTTCCGCAATTTCCCCATTCTTCCGCACGCCGTGCTGAGCCGCCGCCAGCAGCGCATGATTGACCGCATGTGCAGCGAGCAGCGGTTTGCCTCGATGGCCTATGCCGACGGCATGGATGAGGCTCCGGTGATCGGCACGGTCGAACATCGGCCACTCATCGGCCCGGATCAGTTGCCTCCGCGGCGCCAGCCGCAGAGCGAGACCGCACAAGGCTTGCCGGCGGAAGTTCGCCAGCGTCCGTAGGCGGCTCTGAAGCGGACTTCTCTAAACGGGCTAGTCTAGTAACATACCAAATCGACAACCACGAAGGACACGAAGTTGCACGAAGGCAACAGTGTTCGCTGACCTCCTTCGTGGTGAAATCAGGGGACTAGCAACAGGCGTTTTGTCTTGACTCCGATTCCTCGCTGGCGGTAACGTGTTGCGCACGTTAGGGCTGGCTATCCTTCGCCGGTTTCGTTCGAAAACAGGAGCCGGCGCTGCCTGATTGTCACACTGCAGCTGAGGTCGGTGACCCCTCCGCAGAAAGACCCTGGCAATCTGGTTCGCTAACCGTCAGGCCCGCTCAACAAGAATCCACCCCTGCTCGCCTCTGGCTTGGTTTGTTTGCTAGTCAACTTCAAAAAAGAAATAAAAGCTCAGGAGATGCCCATGCACCCCAGGATATCGCTCATTTTTCTGTCGCTATTCGCGCTTTTGACGATGGCGGCTGCGCAGAACACAAAACTTCAGCCGCGAATCACGCAGGCGGTCGACGACAACAACCTCGTTACCTTTAAGGGCAATGTGCACCCGCTGGCGCGCGCGGAGTACGATCGCGGCGCGGCCCCCGCAAGCCTGCCCATGAACCGGATGCTCCTGGTCTTGCAGCACAGTCCGGAGCAGGAAACCGCAGTCAACCAACTGCTGGATGAGCAACAGGACAAGACGTCTGCCAACTTTCACCACTGGCTTACTCCAGAGCAGTTCGGGGAGCAATTCGGGCCCGCCGCACAGGACATTCAGACCGTCAGCACCTGGCTGCAGGGGCACGGTTTCGCGGTTACGCGGGTGAGCCGAGGGCGCCATATTATCGAGTTCTCGGGGACGGCGGCGCAGGTACAGGAGGCCTTTCACACCGCTATTCACAAGTACGCAGTCGATGGAGAGGAGCATTGGGCCAATGCCAGCGATCCGATGATGCCGGCAGCGCTTACACCGGTGGTGGCCGGCGTGGTCTCGCTGCACAATTTTCCATCGCATCCCATGAGCCATGTTGCAGGAGCGTTTCGCCGGACGAAAGGCAACAGCGAACTCAAGCCGCTGTCGCAGACGCCCGAGTTTACCTTCCCGGCGAATTCGCCTTTGGCCGGTTTCTTCGGACTTGGTCCGACGGATTTCGCCACCATTTACAACTTGCTGCCGCTGTGGAAGGCCGGGATTGACGGGACGGGACAGAGCATCGCCATCGTGCAGGAATCGAATATCAACCTGCAGGATGTGAGAGACTTCCGCAATTTGTTTGGACTGCCGGCGAACGATCCGCAGATCATTCTGGATGGGCCCGATCCCGGGATCGTGCCGGGAGTGGAGACCGAAGCGCTGCTGGACGCGGAGTGGTCGGGCGGAGTCGCCAAAGGCGCAACCATCAAAGTCGTGGTAGGTTCGACGACAAACACGACCGCGGGCATAGACCTGGCTGCCTTGCGCATTGTGGATGACGTGATCGCTCCCGTGGCCAGCGAGAGCTTCGGACGTTGCGAGCTGTTTGAAGGCACAACGCGCAATCAGTTCTTCCGAACCACCTGGCAGCAGGCTGCGGTCGAGGGGATCTCGGTCTTCGTCTCTGCCGGCGATTCGGGCGCGACGGGGTGCGAGAATTTCAATCTTCCCGCCCCGAATCTGGCGAGGTTGGGCCTGGAAGTGAGCGGTACCGCCGCCACGCCGTACACTACTGCCGTAGGCGGAACCGATTTCAACGATCCCTTCAATCCCCAAACGTTCTGGAGTTCAACCAACGATCCCGTGACCCAGGCGTCGGCGCTGTCGTATATCCCGGAAGTTCCATGGAACAATACCTGCACCAACCCGCTGTTTGCCGAGATCGGCTTCAGCGCAAATCCGGTGACGAACTGCAACAACGCGAAACTGGCGGGCAATGTGTTCGTCACAGGCGGATCGGGAGGACGGAGCAGTTGCATCGTCTCGGACGGTCATAATCCGGCGAGCTGTTTAGGAGGATATCCCAAGCCTTCCTGGCAGACCGGGCTGGGGGTGCCGAATGACGGCGTGCGCGACATTCCCGACGTCTCGTTGTTTGCCGGGAACGGTTTTCTCGGCCAGTTCTATTTGATTTGCGAAGCGGATGCGGCACCGGATGGGACCTGTAATCTGAATGCTCCATTCCAGGACTTTCTTGGAGTGGGCGGCACCTCGGCATCGTCGCCGGCGATGGCCGCGATTCTGGCGCTGGTGAACCAGAAGACGAATTCAATCCAGGGCAACGCGAACTACGTGTTCTATCGCCTCGCTGCCCTGGAGAAAGTCGGCAAGTGCAACTCAAACTCGGCCACGGGCCCGGCGAGCAACTGCATCTTCAACGATATAACGTCTGGAAGTAACTCCCAGCCGTGCGCCAAAGGATCGCCGGATTGTAACGCGCAGGGGCAACCCATTGGCGTTTCCGAGGGCTTCACTGCCCATCAGGGCTACGATCTCACCAGCGGACTCGGTTCCGTGAATGCGAACAATCTGGTGAACGGCTGGAGCGGAGCCGTATTCACTCCCACCACGACTCAGCTCAGTTTGAATCCGGGAACAATCACTCACGGCTTGCCGGTGAACGTGGACATCACGGTCAGTTCTGCGAGTGGAACACCGACCGGCCAAGTGGCCTTGCTGACGAGCACGAATCAGTCTGCGGGCAACTATTCCCTGGGGAATGGTCAATTCGTTTCTACGACCAATGTTCTGCCGGGAGGGTCGTACAACGTGATCGCAAACTATGGAGGGGACGGAGTGTTTGGCGCAAGCCAGTCCTCGCCGGTTGCGATCACGGTGCTGGCGGAGCGAAGCGTGACCGCGACCACGCTGCTGAACGTGGCCGACTCAGGCACCGCCCAGTACGGCACGCCGATTTTCCTTCGCGCGGATGTGCGAGGCGCTTCGGGCTTTGGAGCCGCTACGGGAAATGTGGTCTTCACCGATAGTCGCAAGGTTCTGGGTGCACTGGCTCTGAACAGCCAGGGCAACACCGCGACTCCCTTCGCGATCACCACGTTCGGACCAGGAAGGCACAACATCGTTTCGTCCTATAGCGGCGACGCGAGCTTTGACGCCAGCAACGCCGTTCCGGTGTTCTTTGAGATTGTCCGGGCGGCGACGGCCGTCAATCTGACGGCCAGCGCCACAAGCGTGAAGCAGGGCGGAAGCGTCACCCTGACCGCGACCGTCGTGACTGGGGGATTCGGAAATCCTCTCGAAAACCACGTGCTGTTCTTCAACGGAAACACGCAGATCGGGTCGGCTGCGCTCACACCGGGCTTCGATCCGCTGACGGGAACGACCTCGGGCACGGCCGTTCTGACCAGAACCCTGAATGCGGTTGGTACGGACAACATCACCGCGATGTACCACGGTGACTTCAACTACCTCAGCTCCACGTCACCGACCGTTGCGGTTACGGTGACGGCTCCGTAGCTGCGCTCGCATCGTTGCGCTGTGCCAAGACCCGGCTCTCGGTGATAAGAGCCGGGTCTTTTTGTCTCCGCGTCTACAGGTGTTGTTGTGATGGATGCGTGCATCCGTCTGCAGGTTGGTGAGCGTTCTGGGCGGATGAAATGCGCAAGAGGAGTTGAGGAAATCATGAGGAGTGAAGGAAATTTTAGAGCAGCCCGCTACATCCGCAGCGTGTTGTCTGAGTAGCGTGGGTCTAAGACAGTACTGTGCGGTGACGAACCGCATCGACAACCGGAGGATGCTATAATTTTCGTCTGCCCTTTCAATCCTGTTCCCACCGTGGGCGCGTAGCTCAATTGGCAGAGCAACTGACTCTTAATCAGTAGGTTGTAGGTTCGATTCCTACCGCGCTCACCATCTTCTATACAGTTGACAAATTTTCACTGGACGGATGGATTTGGTACCACGCTTGGTACCAACGGTCTGCCACTTTGCAGGAGCAAACCAACACGCCGCAAAGCCTCACCCACTTCAGTGCGCCGTGCCTCATCGTAGACTTCCTGTTGTTCCACCCGTGAATGTCCCAAGGTATCGCGGATGACAACAGGGTCTTCTTTGGCTCGTCGCATCTGCCGTTTCAAAGTGTGGCGGAAATCGTGCCATCCACCAACCTTGACGCCGATGAGAGCCGCTGTAGGATGCAGCCAACGCTTGCGGGCGTTCCCCAAATCCACTGGCTCACCCGTTCGCCCATGCAGAATCCACTCGGCTCCCGCTCCCAATGTCCGCAAACGTTGCAACAGTTCAACGTGCACCAAAGCATCCAAAGGGTAAATCTCTTCTTTTTCCCTGCCCTCGGAATCTGTAAGAGGTATCACCCGTTTGCGGGTACCAGTGCCGTAGATCACTCGCCGCACATGCAACACGTTCTTGGCATCAAGATCGGCGGGTTGCAGCCCAATCGCCGCCTCACCCCTGATTCCCACGGACGCCAATAACAGCACCAGTGTGGAATAAGGCTCCTTCAGACGAGAGACGAATTGATCTGTCTGTTCCGGAAGCAGTTCAGTTCGCACAACCTTGCGACCGCCGAACGCCCTCGGAAGACGAATACCTTCCAGCCAACCATTCGGCTGCTGTAGGTAGCCGTTCTGCTCAGCCCACGCCAGCGTCATGCACAGCGTTACCCTCATGCTCTTGACATAAGACTTGCTGTACTTTTTCGCTTGCTTGGTTAGGAAATCCTGAATGGATTTTCGAGTGATAGTCCGAACGTCGGTGCTGGCAAAGGTCGGCAGAACGCAAGCCCGCAGCGTGTTGCTGTAGTTGTTCAACGAGCCTTCATCCAACGTCATTCCCTCCGTCGCCTTCCACTCTTCCACCAGTGTCGAATATAGTTTTACCTTGGTAGAAACCGCACCGGGCTTCAGCATCTCGTCCATAACGGCGTCCAATTTTTTCTGGATCGCAGATTCGGTGGCGAACTCTTTCCGGAGACCAAGCGGAACCTTTTTCACTTTCCGATTCCCCTTGGCATCCAGTTCCTCCAGTCGAAACTTACCCCAGACCATTTTCTTCTTACCCACTACTTTCCAGCTACCTCGTTGAAACCGATTGACCATGATTGGCTCCTTCGGTTCCAGCGACTTCCGGTCTTCCACTTTACGCTTCAACGTTTCGGGATCAAAGCGGATCAGCCGCCCCTCTCGGCGGTGAGGTATTTCGAAGATGTGTCGCCGAACCCACGACTCGGACACACTGAGGTATTCGGCGGCTTGTTTTACGTCCCAGAGCGACGAACTCACCGCTTCTGAGGTGCCGGAATCCGGCAGCAAATTGGGGCGATCCACGAACAAGCAACTCCTTAGCGATGCAGCAAATCCGACATCGCTAAGGGGAACAAGCCGCCCTTATTGAATTCGATTCCTGCTATTCGCACCGTCGAGCGCTGTCGAGTTTCGAAACGACCTACAGGTCTCGCGGCACATAGAGGAATACTGTGTTTCTGGTTTTTCGGGGCTGATGTTGCTCTTTGAGACTCAGCAAACCGCAGAGATGAATGCCTGCTGTATAACAGGGGCTCAAAACTCATCAAGTACATAGAACTGAACGTCAAACACTCTCAAATTAGCTGCTCGCGTGAAAAGCCGTGCCCCGTGCGGCATTCATAGCCCGAAACATCTTCACAAATCGGAGCATCTAATGCTATGTTGGAAGAGTAGACAACCTATCAGAGCGCCGTCCGGGGAACCGGACTTAGAGACGTAGGCGCACTGGCGAAACGGAAAAGTCTTAAAGACGAGACCGACAAAGCCAGTCTTGGCAGGCACGACAGCCTGTCGGGACTGGCTTTTTTGTTTGGGGCGAACATGGTTCGTTTCTTATTGCTCCGGCAACATGTCTGTAAACCACTGATGCACAAGGGTGTACAGCTAATAAAAAAGTTTTGCGTTTTTTGAATCGCATCGCGCCATCAAAGTTTCGCAAGGCAGAAATAGGGCAACAGCCCACAAGGAGAAAGCGTAATGACGAGAGCAAAAGGTAAGGCACAGGCAATGCAGGTACCAATGAAGATGAACCTCTTCCGCAGCAAGATGGTACCCGACTCACACGTAACCAGCCTGCTGAGGGACGGCACCCTTCGTGAACACGTCCTCGCCCACATCGAGCGGTTCGGACGCTCGGCGAACGACACCTACAACGTGAAGGTCAGCGGCAGCGGCATGATCACGGTCGGAGCCGCCGAGTAATCAACATGGACAACATTCACAAAGTCGGAGCGGAAGCGGTCAAGGCTCTCCGCGCCCTGCGCAAGGCGAACATAAACAGAGAGAAGGCTCTGGACAAGTATGGCAAGTTGCTCCAAGAACGCAATGAGGAGCTAAAACCCATGCTGGTCGAGGTTCGTGACGCCATCGCTGCCGGGGGTTCGGTTAACGGCTGTTCTTCATGGGAAGCGTGGGCGAAGTTCGCCAACTGGTCGAAGCGCGGATTGAACTACATCATCAATGGTCGGAAGAGCGGGAACAAGCGTTCCCGGTCGGTCGTGCTCAAGGACGGCATGAAGGTCACGGTCATCAGACACGGCGGCGGCAAGAAATACGAGATGACTCTCGATGACCGCCTGCTCATGTTGCTCATCGAGCATGGCGCAGAGACTCCTGAAGAAGAACACACCGGGCAGCACGAAAGTTGCGAAGAATGTTGGGAGGTAATTCAGGCTGAGGATACTTTGAAACTGAAACGGTCTGCTGCGTGGGACATTTTCATCAAACGCATCCAACCCCTGATCAACACTTGGCGCAACGGTCGGCTCAAACACGAAAGCGAGTACCGAAGGAAGTTCGACCTTGCCGCCACGCAGTACCACAAGAAGATCGGTGCCGATGCCCTGCCAGTCATAAAGGACGCCCGTGATCGCATGGAGGCTGCCATCGCCGACCGGAACAAGCGACAGCCGTATCTTATGGAGCAGAACACGGCTGTGAAGGAACTGGCAGAGACGCTGGACTCCCTGCCGCCGACTCCGGTGAATGACTGCCGTGACTACAGCATGGAAGACGTCAAGGCTCTGTTCGAGGAGACAAACTAATGGCTACCGCGAAACAACAACCAACAACCAAGTTTGCCGTGACGCTCCTGATCGAGGGATCGAAGCTGGAGACCGTCGCCAAGAAAATCAAGGAAGCGGTCGGCGACGTCAAGGTCATAGGCGACATAGAGAAGATCGTCGTCCCCGGCACTGGCGAGTGGGGAACGGAATGGATTAAGCACGAAGGCTACATGAACACCGTGCTGGTCAACACGGACGGTCGCATCATCCAGCGGTTCGAAGTTGAGAACGAGGATGGCTCCGCTTACATGCCCGATACTTACACCTACCGCACCAACACCGCACAAGGTAAGCGGATCGCTGACCGGGACACGCTTGAGGAAGCGAAGGCGACGGTGCCGTACCAGATGACGCAGGCTGAACTGATGGAGACCGCTGACGAAGTCGCCGCGCACGTCGTGAAGTATGGCGCAGGCGACCATGAAGAGTCCGGTCTCATCGAGATGTCAGCGGAGCGATGGCTCATCGGTCGCAACAAGGACATCCCCAAACAGGAATTCGAGGAAGACAACGACAAACGCCGCACGCCTGAGTACATCGTGACGCTGCGCATCAAGGCGTCCACGTTGCCTGCGGTCGAGAAGAAAGCCAAGGCTGCGTTCGGCGACAGACTCAAGAGCGTGGAGAAGGTCAGCCGTGGCATGTCGCGTGCCGCCGAGTTTGCCGAAGCGGAAGAGCATCTTGAGACCGTGAAGGAAATCGTCGGCGGTCTAAGAGAGGATATGGAAAACTGGCGCGACAACACGCCGGACTCACTCCAAGGCGAACAGAAGTACAGCGAGGTAGAAGAGTGCGCCTCACGGCTTGAGTCACTGGAAGACGAACTAAACGGCATCGACTGGGACGTGGAATTTCCGGGGATGTTCTGAAACAAATCGAGTTCCGGCGCGGTATGAGCCTGAAGGCGACACGGTGCTTCAAATCCACTTGGGGAGTATCTCGCCGCCAGCCGCAACGACCCGCGCGGGTTAGTCTCCCGGTACGGCGGCGGGGTCTGGTTTCAAGCCCAGCAGCTTGCTGAACCAGTATGAGCCTTTCCACTTTCCCTTGTGGCTGTCGCACGAAAGCCGCCAGCGACGAGAGTCGAGAAAACAAACGACGTGGGTCGCGGGGCGGGCGCAGCCGCCGATTCCGTTGTACTCGCATTTCGGTCTTTCCAGTTCTGGCACGTATCACCTCTGAAAGGGGTTTGCAAAGTTCGCTAATTAGGAAGTGAAAACGGTATTTCAACTTCATAGGTATGAACGCACCGCGCTTCTACGAGAGGTTGCAAGAGGAATTCCGGCGACTGCACGGGAGTGGATGGACGTTTCGCCAAATCGCGGAGGCGCTGGACATCTCCGAGAGGACGGTCACAGCATGGCGCGGAGAGCTTGGGCTGCCGCGTCGTCAGCGGGGAAGACGCCCGCGAAAGCCGAGAATCTGAGTATTGAGGCATGTCGGAGTCTTCGCGAGGAGATTCAAAGCGTCGGGGTAGGCTGACTAGCCTCTTGCCTACCCCTGAGATGCTCCGACCGCCCTTCGACAAGGCGAACAACGGAGGCTAGACAAAACAGAGGCTTATGAGCAAGGCAACAGATTTACTAGAAAAACTAGAACAACGCAAAGAAGCAATCGCCGTGGTGGAAGCTTACTGGGAAGAACTGTTTCCCGAACTTGGGTCCCTACAGCGCACTCAAGTGCAGGCATGGCTTACCCTGTACGACCTCGAAACAGTGGTAGCCGGGCTGGAGTCTACATCGCTAAAAGTCAACAAGGTCAACCAAGCCGCCGAAGAGGGACGGTGCGTGGAGATGACACCCCTCCGCGTGGTCAAGTACGCGAGCACGTGCATGCGCAACGCCGGACTCACCGATGAAGAGCGTCAGGCTCTTGAGGACAAAAAGAAAAAAATCAAAGCTGCGCGGTCGGCAGCGGGGAAGAAGGGTAATGAGAAGCGTTGGCATCAGGATGCGACAATTTGCGATGATTTGCGATCCGATGCGACAAATTGCAACGTTTTGCCTAGGTGTACGGGTTCTGGTTCTGTTACAGGTTCGGGTACGGGTACGGGTACGGGTACAGGTACTGGTACGAGTACAGGAGAACCGGACCCGGCTACGCCGGGTCTCCCCTATACACCAGAAAGACTACAAGCCAAACCAGAGAACCCAGAACCAACCCCGTCTGCGGTGTCGGGTGTTGTACCAAACAAGAACAGAAAAACCAAAACCGCGCCTGACGGCGTCCCGTACCCGGATGGGTTCAACGACTGGTCGAACAAGAAACGCCTTGACTGGCTGCAAGAGCACAAGGCTAAGTCTGCCGCCGCGCCTGCAGGCGCGGCTACAGAAGTGCCTGCGGAAGCGCCCACTGAACCGTGTGGTCTCTGCGGACGGACTGACGGTACCCATAACAAGAAGTGTACGGACTTCCGCAAGATGACCTCGCCGCGCAGTTTGGTAGGTAAGGTATTGGAGTTGTGAACTACATGTACTCATTGCCGACGCCGGACGCCGCTGGGTCGGATGTTTACCGTTGACGGCTGCACCATGAACAACGAACCAAAAATGCTCGCAGTCATTCCCCTGCCATCGGCAGCGGACAGGCGACTCCGTGAGGTCAATTTGGCGAGGCTAATGCTCGTCATGGTGGACATCATCCTTGCAGGTGATCCGCTTGGGCTGGAAACGGGGAGAGACCTCATTCGCGAGATCGAGCACACATTCCCTGAATTGGTGGAGGAGACACAATGAAACGACCGTTCACACTAGACGAAGATACCAGTCCGAGACTCCCCATTAGCCTCTCCATCAATGTGGGAGCCGCTGGCAAGCTCTCAGCCATCAGGTTCTCGCCCGAAGCCGCTGCGAAGATTTCCAGAGCAAAAGGATTTCCGCACTATGACCTCAGCCCACAGGACAAAATCGACAAACTCTGCAAACTGCTCGGCTACGATTTCTCCAGCGTGATCCATCGCGGCAAAGTCAGGCAGGTGACGCATTTCAACCCGCTTGCCTCGTGCTACTTTCGGCACATGTGGGAAGTGCAGGCTGGGGGTAAACGTACATCGGGTCAACTTTTCGCCGATAACGATGAATTCCCAAGAGCTATGGGAAAAGGGGGAAAGATGCACACCCGTAGCAAGAAGGAACAAAAGGAAGATCAGGAAGCCCCGAATATCGGCGCGCTTTATCTGCCGCCATCAGTCTTGACCAAGTCCAACGTGCGGAGAGCCCTTCGCACCTATTCGGGTACGCAGAGCGTAAGCAACTTCAGCCCGGTTGCTGCTGGGGCGCTTTATTACAAGTTCCTTCCCAAGCAAGGTGGAATAGTATTTGACCCCTCGTGCGGCTGGGGCGGTCGATTGCTGGGAGCCATAGCTTGCGGCAAGGTTCACAAGTACATCGGCTGCGACCCCGGTATACAGACATTCAGGGGTCTTGAGCGAATGCGCGATGAACTGCTGCCGATTGCCCAGAGCATGAGCCGCAATCTGGAAGTTGAGATGTACAGGCTGGGCAGTCAGACCAAAGAGATGCGGGAGAAGCTGAAACCTAACTCCACCGATCTGGTCTTCAGCAGCCCTCCGTATTTCGTGCAAGAGAAATACAGCGACGATCCAAGACAAAGCTGGAAAATGTATCTCGATCAAGAATCGTGGCTCAATGGCTTTATGGGCGCGACCCTCGACAACTGCGCGTACTGCCTCAAGCCCGGCGGGGTCCTGGCTATCAATATCGCGAACGTCAGAAGTTACAACGGCTCTTTGGAGAACGATTTTGTGGCATTGGCAAAAAGTAAGGGTTTCGTATACGTCGAGACGGTGCAGTTGGAGTTGAGCGCAATGCCCGGCGCGAAGCACAAGTACGGCAAGCACAAACACGAGCCGATCTTCGCGTTCAAGAAGAAGCAGTTATCCGCCACACGCGCAAAATAGACTCGAAACAGCGACGTGTTTTAGACAGAGAGAAGCTCAACGAGTGAGCCAGACTCATTCGACGCTAGAATGTGGATTGATGTTTAAGGTCGCTAGCTGGAATTTGAATTCTGTTCGCTCTCGGCTGACGCATGTCACGGAGTGGCTGAAAGTTCGCGAACCGGATGTGCTGTTACTGCAAGAGTTGAAGGGGACAGAGTTCCCGTCCGAATCCTTCAAGTCGCTCGGCTATGAGAGTGTAGCCGTGACGCAGAAAGCCTATAACGGGGTTGCGATTCTCTCGCGACATCCGATGAAGACGATTGCTAAGGCTCTCGTCGGAGACGACTCGGACAGTCATGCGCGGTTCTTGGAGGTAATCATCAGTGACATTCGGATAGTCAATATCTACACTCCCAATGGCAATCCGGTGGGGAGTGACAAGTTCGCGTACAAGTTAGCATGGATGGATCGGCTGACTCAGCAAATGATTAGATGGAAACTGGACGATGTGCCGACGCTAATCGGCGGCGACTTCAATGTGATTCCTGAGGACATCGATTGTCACAAGCCGTCTTCATGGGAGCACGATGCTCTGTTTCAGCCTGAGCCGCGAGCCCGTTATCGTGCGATGTTGGCTATTGGATATACGGATGCGTTCCGGTCGTTGCACGTGGGCGAAATAGGGCACTTCACATTTTGGGATTATTTTCGGCAAGCGTTCCAAAACAATCGAGGTATACGGATCGATCACTTCTTATTATCACCAACACTGGCAGATCGACTGAAAAGCTGCGAAATCGACAAGGAACCTCGCGGGCAAGAGAAACCATCTGACCACACCCCTATAATCGTCACGCTCTCTGATCCGCCATAATCTCCCAAAGCCTCGTCGGTGATGGCGTTTTTTGTAGGACTAACCACTGGAGGGCTGGAAAATGGAATACCTGATCGGTGTGATCCTGACTGTGGCTGTGGCTGCTTTTGCTGCTGTCATCGGGTTTGACCGTGAGCGTGCATTTTATCCAACGGTACTAATCGTGATCGCGTCCTACTATGCCTTGTTCGCTGTGATGGGAGCCTCTACGCGTACGCTTATTATTGAAAGCATCGTTGCGGGCGTTTTCGTGTTGTTTGCCGTTCTCGGCTTCAAGGGGAACTATTGGCTCGTGGTCGCTGCTCTTATTGGTCATGGCGTCTTTGACTCTGTCCGTCACTTCTTCATCGACAACCCCGGTGTTCCGCAATGGTGGGCGGGTTTTTGCTTGGCATCTGACGTAGTTTTCGGTGCGTGGGTAGCTGTGCTGATAATCACGAGAAGGCAACCCTCAGTAAACCGATCAACCGCGTGAGGAGTATTCAGTCTTGTGACTGACGCCACGAAATCTGTCGTGTTGGATCGAGAACTTGAGGAAGAAAGGAATCAGGACTCCTCCGGCTCATGCATCCGCTGCCCCCTCTGCGGCTGGTCGCCCCGTAAGCAAGACAAGTGGTTCTGCAACTGCGGGCACGAGTGGAACACGTTCGACACGGGAGGCGTTTGCCCCGCTTGCCTGCACTAGTGGACTTCTACTCAGTGCCGCTCGTGTTCCCGCTGGTCGCCGCATTCGCTGTGGTATGCGAAATAGTAGGACTTATTCGGGTAGATGGATTACCGGAGCCTCGGTCCGGCAACAAACGCCGTAACTCTGCCACAACCGAAACCAAGGGCTGTGGGCGAGCATCTCGTCGTGCCTTCGATTTGCAGCCGAGATGTCGCTGGCGCTGAGTGGTCTAATGTCCGGCGCTTCGAACATTTCCTGTAGCTGCTCGATGTCATCAATGATGCGTTCAACGTCCATTCCGTCTCAATATCTAACAGAACGTCGCAGAGGTCAATTCTGAGCGGCATCTCCAAAGACCGCGACTGCGCGAGTTTCACTCGATCCGCCAGCACGCATCTACTACAGGTACCCGCACCCAAGTGGAAGAGTGGTCTTTGAACAAAACCATGCGAGTGTGGTGCCATAATGCTGTAAATGTCCTCGGTGCTACAAATAGCGTCTGCAGACGCGATCCGGCGAATCCAGCGGGTGCAGACCGTCACAATCGCTTGGATGAGCGTAGAAGCGGGGGTATCTCTCTTCGCCGCGTGGATGGCGAGTAGCCCTGCGCTCCTCGCCTTCGCTGGAGACAGCGCAGTCGAACTTTTCTCGGCGGTAGTAGTGCTGTGGAGATTTCGTGCAACCGCTGCACACGGAGACGCTGAAAGGCGGGCTGCCCGTGTGGCGGGAGCGTTGTTGTTCGCGCTGGCTGCCTATGTCGCGATCACTTCGGTCGCGAGTCTGATGGGCTATTCCGAACCCAAGCCAACCTTCCTGGGGATGGCAATTTTGCTCGCAGCCGCCGTCGTTATGCCATTGCTTGCGAAAGAGAAACGGCGGCTGTCAGGAGCGACAGGCAGCGCAGCTTTGAGGGCGGACGCCGCACAGTCGGCGCTGTGCGCTTGCCTGTCGCTGATCGCTTTGGCGGGACTGTCGATCAACGCGATCTGGCACGTAAAGTGGGCGGACCCGGTTGCGGCTTTAGTCGTTCTGCCGCTCATTGTCTGGGAGGGTCGGGAAGCCATGCGCGGGAAAGCTTGCGGCTGTTGCTAGTTTTGCCACACTCGACGCCTAGCTTGACTCGACACATCGAACCCTTCTACGCTACTCGCGATGGGTTTTGCGCGACAAATTCTTTCGGCGGTGCTCGCCCTTTCCGTCGCGGCGTATGCGTCCGACTGCGGCGGCATGACCACGCCCGAACAGGCAATGCAGTGCTGCAATTCGATGCGGTGCTCTTCACACCATCATCATGGTCAGGAATGTTGCAAGACCATGCCAACAATGCACGCCGCATTGGGTCAGCCATCGTCTGTGCAAGGCATCTCGTTTTCGCCCGTCGCCCTCGGATTGGTGCGGGCGTTCAACGAGTCTCGTGGCATAGAGCCTTCTGCCCGAATGATTGCAGAGCATTCCCACGCGCCCCCGATGTCTCCCTCTCCATCCGCCCCGCCTCTGCGTATCTAGTCTGACCTCCAGTCGGCTCCCCGGCTTCACGGACACGTGTGTTCGGGGAAACCCCCATCTTCGCTGGAGGAAAAGCTGTGAGATTACGAAGGGTATTCCGCGATGGTTGCGGAAACTGTGCATCGCTGGCGTTCATCGTGTTCCTTTGTGTTTTGACGGCAAAAGGACAGGGTGCTGCACCCGAAACGGCACCGCCGTTGTTTCCCGGTGGTGCATTGATCTCCTACAACTCAATCTTCACCACGCGGGGTTTGACGCAAGGATCGTCCGCTAAGATTCCCGCGACAGCCCGCCCTACGTTTGCCCACGAGGGCGACTTCAACTTCACGTGGGGCTTCCATCGCAATTTTGATTTGACGATTCTAGTCCCGATAGTTACGAATCACTTTCAAATGATCGGCACATCGACCGTTGGAGGAACAGGTCTAGGCGATGCCATGCTGCTCGTGAAGTACCGTTTCTATCGGCGAGACTCACAAAGAGGAACATCGCAGGCTTCGTTCACTCTCGGTCCCAAGATTCCGACAGGGCGGACAGACCTGACAGATGGCACTGGAGGTCTGCTCCCCGCCAGTTTGCAGCCCGGCTCTGGCTCGACCGCTCTCTTCCTCGCAGCGAATTGGACGTATACGGGACTCTTCAACCTGAGGCGGCTCGTTGCCGATGAGGAGTTCCATACGCTCGTGCGCTCGCAGGGGAGCCAGCAGACCCGGCTTGGCAGTGACATCGAATCACGTTTCTGGTTGTCGTACCGCCCTTACGAGTCGAAGAACGTGGCTCGCGAATGGTTCATCGGTCCCGCCCTGACTTGGCTTCACTCTCAGGATGACCGTATCGCCGGGTTTACCCAGAACGGGAGCGCTGGAGATGTTTTACTGGCGGGAATTGCGACATACGTGGGCTTGCGCCCCGGAATGCACGCTTGGGTTGGAATGGATTGGGGCGTGGCACACTCCACAGGCACACAGTTCATGTCTGTGAGGCGTCACATCAGCTTCGGGATCACCCAGCAGTTTCGGCTGCACTTCTAGGAAGGGAGAAACGATGAACACGAAAAGAGTCGCACTGCTTGTTCTGCTTGGTTCGATGATCGTTGTGCCTGTGGCTCAAGCGCAAATCAAGCACATCGAAATGCGCGTTGAAGGCATGACATGAAACTTTTGAGCATACGGGGTGAAACAAAGCCTCGGACGCCAGTCTGGCGTTCAAACAGTAGAAGTGAGTTTGATTGACGGGAAAGTCGATGTCACACCCAAGGAGGATGGGCAGATTGACCCTGCTCAACTTCTGAAGGCGACATACGACAGTGGCGTCAGTGTTGCCGAATTGGACATGACCGCACGCGGGAAAATCGTGAAGGACTCGTCGGGCAATTTTGCCATTCAAGTTGCACCGAATCGGTCATTCGTGCTTGCCCCAAATGAGCTATCGAAAGGGCTTGAACCACTTGTTGATTCGCCGACGCTGGTCACTGTTCGTGGGCAGTTTTACAAGAAGCCCGCAGGGAAGAAGAAAGCAGACGCTTTGGCTCCACTGAAGCTGCTGATTCTCGAAGTGCAGAAGAAGGAATAGATGCTGAGACAATGTCTGCTGTTTCTGAGCCTCTCTGCGGTTGGACTCGTCGGATGTAATCAGCATTCGGCGAGTCCCATTCAGACGAAGGAGTCTGTAATCGCGGCAGGTGAAATTGGTTCACGCTTGCCTGATTTCTCAGTGAAAGATTTGCAAGGACACCCCCTGTCCTCGGCTGATCTTCGCGGAAAGGTGGTGCTTGTTGATTTTTGGGCAACATGGTGCGAACCCTGCAAGAAAGAGATGCCGGGCTACCAGATGCTCGCCGACCGCTACGGCTCCCGCGGCTTAGTAGTGATCGGTTTAAAATTCGACACGATGAGGGATATGGAAAACCCACTTCAATTTGCGAAAGGAATTGGGGTTCGCTATCCGCTGGCAGTTGCGACCGACGACGTGAAGCAAAGGTTTGGTGGCATCGAAGGCTTGCCCACCACGATGCTCTACGACCGTCAGGGTATTCTTCGGACGAAAGTCATTGGGTTCGAGTACAGAAACAAAATAGAGCAAGCCCTGAAGCCGCTGCTCTGAAATGCTTTGCGACAAGGACTCACGATCCCTGAGACGATTGTCAGTCAGTCGGACACAAATTCTCCTGAGACGTAGAGTCGGGATCGGCAGACTGAGTTCCTTTACGAACCAACCAACATCGTAATCATCGCCCCACCCAGTACAATCCAGAGCGAATCGACTTTCTTCGTGATCGCGAGAACAAACGCCAAGACCGCTATAGCAACAGTCAGATAGCCGTGTAGCGCATCTCTGGCTAGCGGCAGTGTGACCCACAACAAGAGTCCGGCGCTCGCGAAAACGACGCATCGCAGTACTGACTTAAAACGAGGATGCTCTGCCTTTCTTCTAACGAACTCCAAAAGTGGGATCATCAACAGAGCGGGCGTTACCATCGCCAGCCAGCCTGCCACGGCTCCCGGTGTGCCATCAACAAAGTAGCCGACGCTCACAACATACAAGCCCATCGGTCCGGGAGTTGTGCGCGTGATCGCCAAAGACGTGGTTAGCTCGCGGTCAGTCAGGACATGCCTGTGAAGAACCAAGTCGTTACGCACAATCGGAACGGAAGCCAAGCCGCTGAATGTGGTGATGATCGCTTTCAGAAGCAATAGGTAGAGGACAAAGACGTTCACGTTGATCTCCTTGAAGGAAGGAAGACTCCGAGCAAAGCGGCTATTCCTAAGTCAAGGACTGGCGGCACTCCGACCTTCCATACCGCGAAAAACGAGAGCAGGGCGAGCGCGACGGGAAAAACGAAATGGTGTTTGCTAAGGTGTGGACGGAGCAGTTGGATTGACGTCACGAGCATCAGTCCCACGGTCGCAGCCAGAGCACCGCGAATTGCGCGGGCGACGAGCACATTTTGACTGAAGGATTCGTATGCGAACGTCACCAGAACTGCCAGAGTCGAACAAGGGACTGAACCCGCAACAAGCGCGATGATTCCGCCAACCCAGCCCCGAACGATCCAGCCTATGCCTGTCTCAAACGCTAGGAGGTTGGTTCCGGGCGTCACTCGCGACAAGGCATAACAAAGAGCAAACACCTCTTCTGAAATCCACCTGCGCTTGGAGACGATCTCCCGATGTAAGACGGCGATGGTTGCACTTCCACCACCGAATGTGATGTTGCCGAACCTTCCGAAGATACTCGCCATTTGCGCAAACGATGCCATTTGCGACGGCGTTTCGAAAACAGTCTCAGGTGCAGACATGCCGGAAGTCTAGCATTGCGGGGCAGTTCCCAGCGGCGGCTTGGATGCTTTGACTTGACATCTTCCTATATTTCTGCAATAGTCGAAATATGCGAAGCAGCAAATCTGAGGAGCGGATTGCCAAGTTTGCTGACATGTTCTCGGCGATGGGCACCGAGGCGCGGCTACGGATCATGCAGTTGTTACTCGCAGCGCACCCGGAGGGGCTGGTCGTTTCTGAAATCCAAGAAGAGTTGGACATCCCCAATTCAACTCTCTCTCACCATCTTGACAAGCTCAGGAATGAGGGGCTCGTTCAAGTGCGCCGGGAAAGCACATTCTTGCACTACACCGCCGACACTGGTGCGCTTCAGCAATTGCTTCAGTTTTTGTATGCCGAATGTTGCACGCGTAATCAGGCGCTAAAGCCTGAACAGATCGTCCAGATTCACAGGTAAAGGAGACTCTGATGAGCAACGCAGACATCAAAGCAGCGGTCAAAGAAAAGTATGGCGAAGCGGCACTGCGAGTGAAGAGCGGTGGCAGTTCTTGCTGCGGATCGACTTCGGGCAGTGCGTGCGCCGACCCGATCACTTCGAACCTCTACGACGGCGCACAGACTGCACAACTCCCAGAGGAAGCCCTACTTGCTTCCTTAGGTTGTGGGAACCCGACTGCCTTGGCGAACCTAAACGCTGGTGAAGTCGTTCTCGATCTCGGCTCTGGTGGTGGCATTGATGTGCTGCTGTCCGCCAAGCGCGTCGGTCCCACGGGGAAGGCATACGGTCTGGATATGACTGACGAGATGCTTGCGCTGGCAAACGAGAACAAGCGCAGGGCGAGAGTCGACAACGTAGAGTTCTTGAAGGGTGAAATCGAGAAAATTCCGTTGCCCGACAACTCCGTCGATGTCATCATCTCCAATTGCGTCATCAACCTTTCCGCTGACAAAGATCGAGTGCTACGGGAGGCATTCCGAGTCCTGAAACCCGGTGGACGCTTTGCTGTCTCAGATGTCGTGACTCGCGGCGAGATGCTGCCGGAGATTCGGCAGAGCGTGCTGGCGTGGGTGGGATGCATCGCAGGCGCTTTGGAAGAGAACGAATATCGCGGCAAGCTGGCGGCGGCGGGATTTGAGCAGATTGAACTGGAGCCGACCCGCATCTATCGCGCTGAAGATGCACGGGAGACTCTGCTCAATGAAGGAATTGATATTGAGGCAATCGCTCCTCAGGTGGACGGGAAGTTCATGAGTGCATTTGTGCGTGCTGTTAAGCCTACTGCTAAGACATCTTGTTGTTCTCCGACCTGTTGCAGTTGATCATCAACACGGGGCTGCTTCGCGCTTATTTTCTACGTGAGCCGAAGAGCAACACACTGGTAGTCGTTACTGTACACGTCAGCACGACGGCGATCATCGAGAGACGATTGATGCCGCTGTAAATTACGAGTGCAGCCGAGAAGGCAGCCAGACCCATTTGGGCGAATCCAAGCAGGAGGCGCAGGCGCTCCGAATTCTGCTTGTGTGCGTTCGGGTGCCGAACGTGATTTAGCATTGTTGAGTACGCGCCTCTTCAACTTGGAAGAGACGTAAGCAGGAATCTGACTTTCGTTCTGCTCGCTCCGTCCGGTGTGAAGCGAAGCGTTAGGTAAAAGGTGTCGCCGTTATCGGGACGCGCATAGTTGAGTGCGCCCGTTGATTCTGCAACACGCTGATATTCAGGAGGCACGCAGGAGCGGACGACCTCCATAGTTGAATCGAGACCTGAACCGAACTCGTACTCACCTTCTGCTCGCCAAGAATCGCCATCTCTTCTGGGCGCAACTTCGTTCGTTGTGTCTTGTGCCTTTGCGTGCAGTCGTGAGCTTATGTTGTCGTATTCCGAGGAAAACCTTCGAGAATACCTCGCCGTAGTACAGGAACACAGCAACAGAATTGTTCCTAGCGCTACCCGGCTGAATAAACGCCGTCTGACGGTGATTCTCATGCGCCCTGTTTCGCAACCTTTGAAACGAACTCTTGGTCGATTCTCCGTGCGATCTCATCTCTAACACGCCGAAAAACAGCCAATTTCTCGTCTTGTGAACCCTTGGCAGCGGCGGGATCGTCAAAGCTCCAATGCACGAACTTGTAGGTGCGTGGGAAGATTGGGCAACGTTCTTTGGCGTCATCGCAAACGGTAACGATATAGGGCATGTATTGTCCAAGGAAGCTCACAACGTCTTTGGACTTCTGGTGCGAAATGTCAATTCCAATTTCCTCCATCGCCTGTACAGCGAGCGGATTCAGTCCTTTTGGCTCGATCCCAGCACTGAACACTTCGAACTGATCTCCCGCTACGTGTTTCAGGTAGCCTTCAGCCATCTGGCTACGAGCAGAATTGCCAGTACACAGAAAGAGCACGTTTGGCTTAGTTAAACTCATGTTGTTGCCTCCATCCGACAGATGCAGTGTGATCGCCGTCACATCTTCTAAACCGGGGAATGCTATCATAAGCTCATACGGGTATACGAATATAGTTATTGAGGGCTGGCAAACATGACCAAACTCCAGATTTTCGATCCTGCGATGTGTTGTTCGACAGGTGTCTGCGGTCCCAGCGTCGATCCCGCTTTGCCGCGCTTTGCCGCTGACATTGAGTGGCTGAAATCCAAGGGAGTCGAGGTCGAGCGTTACAACCTTGCCCAGCAGGTGGCTGCCTTCACAGGCAATGCCACAGTGAAGAGGACGCTCAATGCAAAGGGGACGGAATGCCTTCCCCTGATTCTTGTCGATGGATCAATCGTCACTGAAGGCTCCTATCCGACTCGCAGAGACCTCGCTCGATACACCCAAGTTCCCTACGAGGAAGCTCCTACTATTCTTCGCGTGAAGGAGCAATCGTCACTCGTGACTCTCGGAGCAGCGCAGCAGAAAGATGGAAGGTAACCCATGCAACTCTTGGGCAATATCACTCGAAATTTGCTCTTCACCGGCAAGGGTGGTGTGGGGAAGACCTCGGTTGCTTGTGCTACTGCAATTGCGCTTGCGGACGGAGGGAAGCAGGTTCTTCTGGTTAGTACCGATCCCGCTTCTAATCTTGACGAAGTTCTGGGCGTGACCTTGGGGATGCGACCGACCCCTGTGCCGACCGTGGGTGGACTGTTTGCCATGAACGTTGACCCGGAACAAGCGGCGAGGGAATACCGCGAGCGGGTCGTGGCTCCTTATCGCGCACTCCTGCCGGATTCCGCTGTCAAGAGTATCGAGGAGCAATTGTCCGGAGCCTGTACGGTCGAAATTGCGGCTTTTGACGAATTTGCTAAGCTCCTTGGAGAACCAGCGACGACTTCCAGTTTCGACCACATCATCTTCGATACCGCTCCGACCGGGCACACGCTGCGCCTTCTGCAACTTCCCGCTGCATGGGCAAATTTCATCGATTCCTCTGTCGGCGGCACTTCCTGTTTGGGTCCACTGGCTGGCTTGCAGGCGCAACGCTCCCTGTACGAAAACACGCTCGGAGCATTGTCGAATCCTGCCCTGACCACCGTGTATCTGGTTAGTCGCCTTGAGGTGTCTGCCCTCGCCGAGGCGGAACGCACCCGCCACGAGCTTCACGCCCTCGGAATTGCGAACCACCGTCTCATCTTGAACGGAATTTTCCGTGCCAGCGTCGAGAACGACCCCGTTGCAAGAGCGCTTGAAGAACGAGGTCGGGGTGCGTTGCAGTCGATGCCTGAAGGTCTGCGCGGGCTGCAACGAATTGAAATTCCTCTCGTTGCACGGTCGCTGATCGGCGTTGATGCACTTCGCAGTCTCACGACCAAACAATCGAATGGGAACAACGAGCAGACGCTCTCAAGGGACAAACCGGAACTGCCCACCGATCTCGTTGAATTGCTGACTGATCTCGCCGCACGGGGCAGCGGTGTCATCATGACGATGGGTAAGGGCGGCGTGGGGAAGACCACGATCGCATCCCAGATCGCTGTCTCCTTGGCAAGCATGGGTCATAGCGTACATCTCACCACTACCGATCCGGCAGCCCATGTCCGAATGGCAGTTCGCGACTCCATTCCAAACCTGCGGGTCAGTCGCATTGATCCTGTTGCTGAGACTGCTGGGTACACGGCAGAGGTGATGGCGGATGCTGGGCGCGATCTCGATGACAAAGGTCGCGCCCTGCTTGAAGAAGACCTGCGTTCCCCCTGCACCGAAGAGATTGCCGTCTTTCGCGCCTTTGCCCGATGTGTGGATGAGGGGAACCACGGCTTTGTGGTGATCGACACGGCTCCAACCGGGCACACTTTGCTCCTGCTGGATGCTGCCGAAGCCTATCACCGTGATGTGGTGCGAAACCTCAGCTACATCCCTGACAGCGTGCGAAGGCTACTCCCGCAGTTGCGGAACCCTAACTTCACACGGATTCTCATCGTTACCCTGCCAGAGGCTACTCCAGTTCACGAAGCAGCCCGGTTGCAAGACGATCTCCGTCGCGCCGGGATCAACCCGTATGCGTGGGTCATCAACCAGAGTTTGGCTGCAACCGAGACGAGTGATCCTGTGCTCGCGGAGCGGGCGTCTCTGGAGCACCGCTACATCGCTGAAGTACAAGACAAACTGGCGCAGAGAGTGGCACTGATACCGTGGCTGGCTGAATCCACTACTCAGGAGCACCTGCCAGTCGAGGTAGCCGCCGAAAAATGATTAGGGGATGAAATGAAGGAACTTGAACAATATTTCAAAGCTCTGAGTGACAGCAACAGGCTGCGGATTCTCAACTTGCTGCTCCATGGCGAACTCTGCGTTTGTGACATTCAGCACGTTTTAGCGTCCTCGCAACCGAATGTCTCACGACATCTCGCTTATCTGAAGAATTCCGGGCTTGTGCTCGACCGCCGCGACGGGCTCCGAATTTTCTATCGACTTGCCGAACCGAAGCATGGGACGAAAAAGAAACTCTTCGAGTTCCTGCAAGACGCGTACAAGAGCGACGAGGAGTTGCAGGAGGACATAGCCCGACTGAGGGAAGCCATCAAAGAGGGGTCATGCACGGTCAGTGAGTGGAAGCCCTTTTCGGGGATTGGCGCTGCACGACCCTCGCAAGGCGGTCGGGCGTAGATACGAAGGAGACTCTGAGATGGCGTCCACCATTCAAGCCCCGGAAAGAACTGAGCGCAAGCGGCTCAATGTATTCGAGCGCTTCCTGACCGTGTGGGTCGGGCTCTGCATGGTTGTGGGACTCGCCCTCGGCAAGTGGGCACCCTCGACGGTACAGAGTCTCCGCAGCATGGAGTTCGGCAGAGGCAGTCAGGTCAATGTGCCAATCGCGGTTCTCATCTGGCTCATGATCATCCCCATGATGATGAGGGTCGATTTTGGTGCCATCCGCGACGTGGGTAGAAAGCCTCGTGGACTGCTAGTAACCCTGTTCGTGAACTGGCTGGTGAAGCCGTTCTCGATGGCACTGATTTCGTGGGTGTTTTTTCGCCATGTCTTCAGCGCGTGGATCATGCCCGCCGAGGCGGATCAGTACATCGCAGGCACGATCATCTTGGCGGCTGCCCCGTGTACAGCTATGGTGTTCGTCTGGAGCTATCTCACGGACGGCGATCCCGCTTACACGCTGGTGCAAGTCTCTGTAAACGACCTCATCATGCTGTTCTTGTTCGCACCCATTGTGCGGTTTCTGGTCAGTGGCGCATCATCCTTGTCCGTGCCCTTCATGGTTCTGCTCTATTCGGTCATCGCTTTTATTGTCATTCCGCTTTCCGTGGGCGTAGTAGTACGAGCTTGGCTGACCAGACGGCACGGTAAAGAGTGGTTCGAGCGGGTCTTCCTGCCAAAGTTCAGCCCGGTGACCGTCCTCGCGTTGCTGGCGACTCTGGTGTTCATCTTCGCTTTCCAAGCCGACAACATCACGGGGCGCTATCTGCATGTCTTCTTGATTGCGATCCCGATTTTGATTCAGGTGTACTTCAACTCCACGCTGGCTTATGGGCTGATGCGCCTTCTGAAGGTTCAGCATTCGGTAGCGGCTCCCGGTGCTCTCATCGGTGCCAGCAACTTTTTCGAGCTTGCGGTTGCGACCGCTATCGCGCTGTTCGGTCCCGGATCAGGGGCTGCATTGGCTACCGTCGTCGGTGTGCTAGTCGAAGTACCAGTGATGCTCTCCGTATGCAGCATTTGCAATCGTACTCGACATTGGTTCCCGGCAATTGAGGCTGAGGCTTGCGCAGAGCCATCCGGTCAAATGGAGTAACGTCATGCAGTGCTATGAATGCTTGCAAGCCGGAGTCACGCGGGACGCAGTCGGTCTTTGCCATCACTGCTCGGCTGCGCTGTGTACGGAGCACGCTTGTGTGATCGCAGACCCGGTCACCGCCATCTACCCCCTCGTGCTAAAGGTGGTACTTCCCAAGCGTGCAAGGTTGCTGCTGTGCGGCACGTGCAAGGCGGCATTAGAGCAGTCTCGGTCTAATAAAGCCGCGTAGTAGCGATGAGAAGATACCTTTGCTTGAAGTGGATTAGTTGGAGACGATTAGCAGAATGGACGATGACACAAAGAGGAGGAAAACTGAGGGGCTTGATGGGGAGGTAGTGCAATGAAACGCGAACCAGAATGCTATGGGAAGATGTTTCCTTCCGTTGTCGAGATGGCTCACAACAGGTCGGTTGCTGGGAAGGTGTTTGGTTATGAACTGAGCTATCAAGGGCAAGTGGCTGACTGCCGAGGCGCGACAGTGAACCGCGATGCGTGGAAGCGGTGTTTGGAGTGCAGTGATTTGGAAGGCTGCTATCGGCTGTCCGCAGGGACGATGCTCATGGAACTCGCAGTCAGAACGTCGCCCCAGTCCTTGTATTCGCGCTAGGTGATCCACGATGCCACAAACGGCACGTTCGAAAGTACTTGTCCTATGTACGGGCAACTCTGCCCGCAGCCAAATGGGTGAGGGTCTGCTGCGTGATATTGCTGGCGACCGCTTTGAAGTATTCAGCGCGGGTACTCGTCCAGCAGGACTCAACCCCAACGCCGTAACAGCGATGGCAGAGATTGGGATCGACATTTCCCAGCACCGCTCTAAGTCAGTGGACGAGTTCAACGGTCAGCGGTTCGACTACGTCATCACGGTCTGCGACAACGCCAAGGAATCGTGCCCTATATTTGCGGGAACGGGCATACGCGTTCACCACAGCTTCGAAGACCCAGCAGCAGTCCCAGCCGATCAGCAACTCGCGTTGTTCCGCAGGGTTCGCGACGAAATGTCCGGCTGGTTCAGAGGTTTCGCCCAGCGTACTCCGGTTTGATGTTCCACCCCTCACAACCGGGAGCGTTCAAAAGGTATACGTCTGCGACGCTGCCAAAGCGGGCAAAAGAGGGGGCGAAAGTCCGCGAAAAACGAGGACGCTGATTCGAGCCTTTTGAAACGCTGAGCGACACCCTCTGTTCATTGCAGTGGGGCACGCAGCCTGCCAAATAAATTCGGTATCCCGCCCCCGTTTTCTAGCCAATCGTGACGGCTCCGCTGTATATCGGGAGTGGGGGAGCTTGAGTTGACGATCCGAGAACTCATGGAAGAACAGCGGAAGCGGGTTCGTTCCGGCAATCCAGCCGAGCGACTGGCGGCTGCGCTGCTGATCCCCGGCGAGATGGCGCGGCGTCTGGCTCTGCTCGGCAATTCCGAGATCGCGCAACTGCTGGACGAGGAGGTCTGCCCGAACCTGAGTCTCTTGGCTCCCGAAGCGACCGTCTGTTCTGAGGCTGCCGAGCGACTGCGGCGAACGCCGTTGCTGGCAGGACGCAAGCACCGATCCAATTCGTCAACGCTCGATGGAGAGCACGTTCTCCACGCCGAGGCAAGTCTGTACCGCGCTGGCATCCCGTATCTGGTGCTCCCGTTCCGACGCGACAGGTTCGCGAGCAGCACGTTCATGGTCTCGGACGTTGCAGGCGCAAGAGTCTGCTTGCTGGACGCGGGTTTTCGGAAGGCTTCCCACTCTCCCCAATTGCTGATTGACGGTCAGACAAGGAGACCAATCCAACTGTACGAAGACAAACATAATCACCAAGGGCTAAGCGAACAAGGGAGGATTCCGAGCGAATGAAGACGGCAGCGATCTATGTCAGATGCAGTAGCGCAGACCAAAAAGTTGAAAGCCAGCTATATGACTTGCGCGAGCTTGCGAGACAACGTGGCTATGAGGTCGTGCAGGAGTATAGGGACGCCGGAGTCTCAGGGAAGAGAGCGAGACGCCCCGGTCTGGACGCTCTCATCTCGGATGCACGCCGGAGGAGATTCTCCGTCGTGCTCGTTGCTGCGTTCGACCGAGTCGCGAGAAGCGTCAAGCACTTCCTCCAAGTCATGGACGAGTTCGACAGTCTGGGCGTGGTCTTCGTCTCACGACGCGAAAACGTTGATACCAGCGGACCAATGGGGAGACTGTTCTTGACGCTTATTGGCTCAATCGCCGAACTGGAATCGGACTTGATACGCGAAAGAGTTTTGGCAGGCATGCGCAGAGCAAAGCTGGACGGTGTGAGGATTGGACGCGCCCCGATGAACTTAGATCGTGCAGCCATCGTCCGCGACCGACTAAGCGGAATGACGTTGACCGCCGTGGCTAAGAAGTGGGGCATTTCCCGCAGTCTCGTTTGCAAGCTGGTTAATAGATCACGGGCTGGTGACAAGGGTGTCGTGCAGCCTCCGCCCACTGCCGTTGATTCTGTTCACTTTATGCAGTCGAGTTCAGCCGAGGCACGCTGGTGACGCACTTATGGAATCGTCACCTCAGACGTCGAAGACGACTAGCGACAGCCAGAGCGCCGATCACATCGGCAAAGTCTTCCGCGCAGTTAGTCGCGATGTCCGCCAATGCCTTGTTTGCGAGCAGCTACTCACTAGGCAAGCTGCCTCCGAGCACGCGCTGGTGAATTGCCGTCGAGGTCTTGAAGATGGAGGAAATACCAATGGATTGTGATGCTACTCACATACCCAGAATTCAGCCGCGTCCTAGCATAAAGAGTATTTCTTCCCCCGATGCACGACCTACGAAACAGGAGGACTTGAACATGCCCGGTGAATGCCCGTTGTGCCGCCAGCCGTTGCCTGAGGCGATTGATGAAAAGGAACTCCAGTCGCGAATTCAGAAGCTAACGTCCCCAGCGCTTGCTGAAGAGAAAAAGAAGCTTAAGGAAGAATTCGAGGCGCAGTTGGTCGCCGAGCGCGAGATCGCCAGACAAAGGGCGGAACGGCAGTTCCAGCCAGAACTTCGCCAAGCGAAAGAACGTGCCGACCGCGCCGAACAGGACAAGGATCGAGAAGTGAAGCTGATGCAAAAGGACTTCACGGATCGCATTGCTGCCGAAGCAGAAACCGCGAAGCGGGAAGCAGAACGAGGCGTCAAGAAGCAACTGGCGGATGCCGAAAAGCGGGCGAAAGACGCTGAGGATCGGGTGGAAAAAGAGATAGACAAAGCTCGCAAAGAGGTCGAGAGTCGGGTGGGGAAAGAGATGTCCGCGACGCTCCGTCTCGCTACTCGCGAAAACGAAGCCAAGCTGGGAAAACTGCAAGCCGAGCGCGAACGAGACAAGATTCGCTACGAGGGGGAACTAGCAAAGACTCAAGGAAAATTGGACGACCTCTCACGCAAGCTGGAAAAGCAGACCGGAGAGCAGCTTGGGGCGGAAGCAGAGCTAGACCTTTTCACCGAACTTCTTCATGCCTTCCCAGACGACAAGATCGAGCGCATAAGTCGCGGCGTGACGGGTGCGGACATAGTCCATCACGTCATGGACGGGACGAAGATCGCGGGTCGGATCGTCTACGAGAGCAAAAACACCTTGAGTTGGCAGAACGGGTTCATTGCTCAGGCGAAGAAATACCAGACGCAGTATGAGACACCGCACGTGATGATCGTGAGCCGCGTGTTCCCATCGAAGCACAAGGGGTTCTGCGTTGTGAAAGAAATCCCGGTGGTCGAGAAGCGCGTCGCGGTAGCCCTTGCAACGGTGATCCGCGATGGAGTCATCGAGCTTGCAAAGCTGCGCTTGAGCGGGAAGTTCCATGACGAGAAGTCGCAAGAACTTTTCGAGTACGTCATCGGCGACAAATTCTGCACCCGATTCCGAGAGATAGCCGAGAGTGTCGCTTCGCTGCGTGAGCAGCAGCAGAAGGCACGCACTTGGCACGAGAACGCGTGGCTGGCTGAAGCGAAAATCCACGACCGACTTGGGAATCGGCATCGCGAGATTGATGCGCAGATCAGGGCGATAGTCGGACGCGGCACCAACGGCAAAGCCGTGAAATTCGCGGCGAGGTCGGCGAGGTTGCTGGAAGAGGCGGGTGCCATCCACTAAGACCTGCGGCAGTTCCCCGGTGACAACGAAACCTCCCTCACATGCAAAAGGTTTCTGTGAAGGGAGGCACTCGTGAACAGTCGTACTGAAGCGAACATCAACCAGCTAGCGAGCGATGTTCATTTCGTGACCGCGCCCCTTAGGTTCGCGTGGCACGCGCTGCTCTGGCTCGTCTTCCTGCTTTTTGCCCCTGCGATCTTTGCCATAGTCCCCGTCCTCGCTCTCAAGTACGCCTCGCCGGACGAAATTTGGCTGCTCAAGTGGCTGTTCGGTGTGCTGGGTCCCTTCGCTTCCACGTTTTGGTTCGTGATAATCGCCATGATCCCGGCGCACGACCGGGGCGACAGAGGGCTAGTATTCCAGTTGAAATCCTTCGGAGCGATGGCGTTCGGGTTCGTCGTCTCGGCAGGTGCGATGTTCTTCTTCGCGACAAACTACGGCGTGCGATACGAGTGGGACGACCGGGGGTGGTTCACCGGGGCGGGACTCTGCTTGCTTAGCCCGTTTGCGCTCTTAGCCGTCTGTCGATTGATCAGGCGTGTTCGCCGAGGAGGAGAATGATGGAGACGACGAATGTCTATGTGCTAATGACGTTGAGCATGGGCAGCCGAGGCGAAGTCGTGCGCAAAAACGTCGGTGTGACGTTCAGTCTGCATGAAGCCGAAAATCACCAAGACAAGGACATCAGCAACGAGTTCGAGACCTTCCAGATCGTCGCCAACTGGCACGAGGACGTTGCGACGACCAACTTGGTCGTAGCGATGCGCGAGTTCACGGGCATGGTGCGCGAGATGCAAGAGGAGGCGCTGCGGTGAGGATGAGATTGAGCAAAAGCAAATTCTGCGCTGGCGTGCAGTGCCTCAAGCGACTGTACCTTCAGGTTCACCAGCCGGAACTCGCCGCAGAGCCGGGTGCTGCGGCTGAGGCGATGATCGAGCAGGGACGCGAGGTCGGCATGCTCGCCCGCCAGATGTTTCCGAATGGCGTCGAGGTCTGTAGCGAAAAGGGGCTTGATCAGGCGATCCGCGCCACGCGAGAGTTAGTTGCGAATCCAGAAGTCCCGGCGATCTTTGAGGGAGTATTCGAGAACGGCGGTGTGCTTGTGCGCGTGGACATCCTGCATCGGCGCAGGGATGGTCGTTGGCGCTTGATCGAGGTCAAGTCCACGACAGACCTAAAGGATCACCATTTGGAAGACGCGGCGATCCAGTATCGTGTCGTTTCCCGCTCCGGGCTAGACTTGGGTTCGGCGTGCTTGGCGCACATCAACAGGGGGTACATCTCCGATGGCGGCTCAATCTACCCAAGACGATTCTTCAAAATCAGGAACCTGACGCGCCGAGTCGAGCGGTTGCAGCCGAAGCTGACCTTCCAGCTACACTCGGAGTTCACTATCCTCGCTATGCCCACAGCGCCGGACATCGAACCCGGTCGGCAATGCACCGACCCCGTCACCTGCGAGTTCTACGACCGCTGCAATGCCCCAAAAGCGACCGAACATATTACTTACCTGCCACGACTCCACGCGAGTGCCGCCGAGGAGCTTGAGGAACTGGGGGTCGAGTCAATTCGGGACATCCCAGAGGATTTCGCGTTGTCCGACATTCAACGGCGTGCTGCTACGTGTGTGCAGACCGGGGAGCCGTGGTTCGACCTTGAAGGGCTGAAGGCGCAACTGGCGACCCTGCGACATCCCATCGCCTATCTCGATTTTGAGACTGTGAATCCGGCAGTTCCGCGTTTCACAGGAATGCACCCCTATCAGCACATTGTTTTCGAATGGTCGGCTCACATCCAACAATGCCCCGGCGCAGCCCCAGGGCATTACGAATTTCTTGCCTCGAATACAGCCGATCCACGCCCTGAGTTCATTACGTCGCTCTTCGCTGCGCTTCCCGACACCGGGAGCATAGTCGTGTATAACCAACAATTCGAATCCGCAAGACTTGACGAACTCGCAGCATCGCTGCCGGAATTCGCTGAACGCATCAAGAAGATTCAGGCTCGCCTCTGGGACTTGCTTCCCGTCATTAGGAACCACGTCTACCATCCAGCGTTCGCCGGATCATTCTCCTTGAAATCCGTGCTACCCGCGCTCGTGTCAACGATGACCTACGATGGCATGGAGGTCGCGAACGGGCAGGACGCCGGACTTGCTTGGGAGTCGCTGGTCAGGGGGAACCTAGTTCAGTCCGAGCGCGACAGGGTCAGGAAGGCGCTTCTTGATTATTGTGGGCAAGATACGTTCGCGATGGTCAGACTGCTGGAGGCACTTCGGTTACACGGTCGCGATGAGCGAGTTCCTATCTAGTGATCCAGTCGCGTAGATTGTTGGATGGTCGCTTCAGCGTGCGGTTGTGCTCTTTTTCGTTTTCGGGCATCAGCGTTTCCCGGTCGCAGCTACGGCTGGTGGGCACCTTGGCGAAGTGTGAAGAAGTTGTTTAGTACCTGCGGACCTATGCCCTTAACAGGCTGCAAAAACTCTTCTATCTTTCTCTTGTCGGGCGAGGTAAGAATTCTCTCGGATTCCTCGACACCGATGCGCTTAACAAAAGCAGCAAGTGACATCAAGCGCAGCGCAAAAAGTTTAGTCAAATATTCTTCCCGGTCGTACCCGCCACGGCGAAGACGGACAGTGATCTCCTCCACAGTCTGTTCTGCTAACTTCTTCAGGTCAAAGAGTTCCTCGGACCTAAATCCGTCCACAGCAGAATAGGCTTTTTCTAGCGAGTACCTGTTCACCGACAGAATCGCCAGAATGAGGTCTTCCCAAACAACGCTGGACATCGTTTATAGAACCTCAAACTGAACCTATTTGCTCAGCAGCTTCACCACGAGCTTGTCTATCTCTTTCAACTCTGATTCAAGGTGAGTGCGGACAAAGGCACGCTGTCGGGCAACAGAAGTGTCAGCCGGGAATTCGCCCACATGGACAACAGCATCCGCCTTCTTGCGGGATTGATTGCCCAATGCAGCGAGTTTGTTGTGATTCCCATCCTCGTGATTGAAGGTTGGTATCGGTAGCTCTAGTATCTTTTTCGTCACATCCCGTTCGCCGAGTAATCCTGTGGACTGAAAGGGCTTGATCGCAAGGTTGACGATAGATGAATTGAGAACTGCGGTGATGTAATCCGCTTCAGCTTCGGCGGAGAACGAAGCCCAGTACAGTGTGTAGTCCACCACAAACGGAATTTGGTGTCGGCTCCTGTCGAAACAGGACGCTGAAACATTCGTGCCCGACTTGTTGAACAGAACAAGGTAGCGGTGGCTAAGTTCTTGGCTTGAAAGCTCACGTTGATAATCCAGCCGCTCGTAAAGATTTTGCTTGTCGGCTTTGGCTTCCCGCTTCTCGTCCCAGATTTTCTCTCCGTCCTGCATCCATTCAGCAAAATGTCGAAAGCCGCTGTCATTAAGTGCCTTCGACTCACGCACCGAGATGAGCCCGTGATTCACGACGATTGGTAGCACCACGGGAACTGGCTTCAACAACGTGAACGGCAGCAGATGCTTCGCGACGGCACTTGAATAGATGAACCTTCCCTCCACGTGTCCGCTCTTCTTAATTTTGTCATAGGGGGGTTTCGCCTCCGTCGCTTGCTCAGGATCGGTTTCAGCCCAATACAAGTGATCGGGGTCTACCTTTTCCCCCAGATCGGTGACCTTCACGAAGTAGATGCTTCTCGGCACGATGGTTGCGCCTTGCTTAAACGCACGCAGATATTTGCTTGGTTCAGTCGGGTGGGTCACACCGGGTGCGGTTGACAAAGCTGGACGACTACCGAGATAAATGACCCGTCCTTCCTTTTGCTCCGTGGTGAGGTACTTCCTCGCGGTGTTCCACGCAACATCTCTACCCGGAAGTCTACCCGCCCATTCCAACACCGCAAGCTTGTCCTTGGGGCTTCCTCTCAGGGGACTTCGCTCCGCAAACAGAACGCAAGCTGGAACATTAAATAAGGGCTCCACGTCCCACAAATCCCAATATCCGGTAAGCTTCAGTTTGGCATCACCTGAATATTTGCGTTCGATAAGATTCCGATGTTGATCCGCACTGAGCACGCCCCTTGGCATCACAAAGCCGAGACGAGCGGTGGTATTTGCGAATGTCGCCATCGAGTGTGCCAAGAAAACCGTTCCCAATTCCATCTGCGTCATGAGCCGCTGAGAAGTAGGTGCGATCTTGTAAATGTTCACAGCACGTCGCTTCACTTCCTGCTGGTAGTCCGGGTCGGAGATGAAGCGGTACGATAGCCACGGCGGATTGCCGATGATGAAGTCAAACTGCGCTTTCAGCATTGCAGGGCGGTAGCTATTTCGGATGATGAAGGACCAGATGGAATTCTTCTTCTGCCGGATCAGATCAGCCAAGGCTTCAGTGAATGACCAGAGAGCATCGACAATCGCTTCGTGCTCCAAGAGTTTGTACAGATCGGGTACGTGGAGGCTTAGGTACTTGTCGAGGGTCTTCCTACTGTCTTTGGTCGACTTCGCATGACCTTCCGCAACCGTAGCACAAGCAGTGATGGCATCGTCAAATACTTCCGGTGAGTGGATGAGCCAATCGGGCATGGCAATCATCTTTTCCTTCTTCTCACCAAACTGAATCTCGAAGCCGCTCAGCTTTTCGTAGAGGTTCTGCTCAACCTCACGGGGCAGGAAAAGAGAGTCCGCCAAGTAGACGGGAATGTTAATTGGCTTGCGGGCGAAGCTGATGAGTCTTCCGAGAGCAAGCACGTATGTGGCACGAGAAATGGTCACCGCAACCGGGTGAATGTCGATTCCCTGCACCCTCCCCAGTATCATCCGCAGTCGGTCGTTTTCGGTGCCCTCAGGGTTGTGACTTAAGAAGTGATGGATCGTTGCACGAAGGAAGCTGCCGGACCCGCAGCTTGGGTCAAGCACAGCCTTGAAGCCATGTTTAGGAAGAAGGTCATCTACGATTCGTTCACACAACCAGTCCGGTGTGTAGTATTCACCGAGATCGTGCCTATCCTTTGGATCAATCAACTGCTGGTACACACCTTTGAGAACGTCTTCCTTGATGTTTGACAGATCGTATTCGGTGAGATGAGAGAGAATCCGCTCCCACATTGGGGCGAGACTCTTCTCCGCTTCCACACCCCTAATCCAGTGGAAGAAATCATCGTCCACGAGGTTTGCAAGCCGCTTCGACTCGAAGTAACGACCGGAGAGAACATCCCTTGCGACCTGTCGGAGGTTGTCCACATTCTTGCCCTGCGACAACGCCGCCCAGATCAGCAAGCGGGCGATGCTTGCGAGATACGTATGACGAAGGAACAGGTTTTCAAGTTCGGAAATCTCTTGCGCCGTCTCCCGGTCCCGCACCGCCGTCGTGTCTTCTGTGAGGCGACCATACGTGACAGTCAAGTATCGCTGCCATGTGTCAAAAGCGAGTTTGGCTTCGGAGCCTCCGCTCACCTTTGCCCAAGCCCGCTTCAGAGCTGCCATACCTTCACGGAACTGGAAACTCAAGCTCCCAAATTCAAATTGGAATTGCTCGGCAGTTGCTTCTACTTGTTGGGGTCGGAACAGCAGGCTGGTGAGCCATAACCAGAATTCCCCAAGCGTGTCTTCCGCCACCTTGAAGTCACGAAGTTCGTCCAGCACAACCGTGTCCGGCGTCGGCTCTGCTCCATCAGGCAAAACCGGGCGGTAGCTGATCCAACGGATACCGTCTGACGCAATTGCCAACAAGGGTCGGAGTGACTTCTTCCCTTCTTTCTGCCACGTCCCAGCCACGTACTCGCAAAGCTGACGCTTGGCTTCCTCAAGAGTTGCAGACAGGGACTTCTCAAACTCGATGATGGCATTTCCGTAATAGGCGTCCGCTCGTCCCCTTTTTTCCTTTTCACCTGCGGCTTGGTCGATGCGGATGACCTTCTCAACACCTCGTGGGTATTCGGTGACGGCTTTGGTTCCGGGGAATAGTTCACCGATGAGAGCATTGAACCGAGACGTTTTGTTCGCTTCGTTGTTGAGCGACTTCACATCCCGAAGGTATGCCCGAAGCGTTTCTCTAACTTTTGGCTCAAGCGTCTCTGGCATTGGCGTGAAATGGAATCATAGCAGCCGTCACTGAGACCCGATAGTATCTGAGAGATATGGCAGCCAAGAAAGCAACCAAGCCGGACAAATACGCACGCGACCCGAAAGCTTGGAAGGCTTTCGCCGATCACAACTACGCGGCTTCCATCTACCTCTTCGAGAGCCATAATCCCTTCCTCATCTTCAACGCGGCTACACTCGGTCACCATTGCCTCGAAATGTATCTGAAGGCTGCTCTGATCTGTGAGGGTTGCACAGTGTTCGACCCGAAGAAGATCAAGGACCTCGACAAATCGGCGAAGCTCAAGCCTATGGACTGCGCATGGGGACATGACTTGGTCGCCTTGGCGAAACGACTGGCGGCGAGACGACCGGACTTCGATCTGTCGGAGGAGATGTCACTCCTACTCCCGTGGCATTGTTCGGGTATTCCCACTGTGGAGAAGGGCTTCGAGGTGTTCAACCCGTTCTTCTCGGAGCTTCGCTATCCGCAGGCGATGACGATGGGCGGCGTAGGAGAAGACGACAAGTTGCCGCTTCAGGAGTTGGTCGCAAAGCTGGAACCGTTCTTATCAAAGATCAAATAGCAGAATGGACGAGAACTTCAAGTTTTTCGCTCTGGCTTACCTGAATGACTGGTGGCAATACGACAGCAACTTCGTGTCGGGACTTTCGCCCAGCCACGACAGGAATTCTCGCGCTGCCCGATTGGTTGATGCCGCGATCTACTACAATATAATTCGGCGGTTCCCAAAGGGATCAATGCCCCAAGTCCTCGATCTGGTCGATGCAACGTTCGGACTGATGGGTCCACTCGAAGCGCACAACGTCGATCTGGTTGTGATGGCTCTGGCTGGGCTATTCAATGATGTCTTCCACAGAGGCGTCGAGATTTCATCGGCGTCGAAGTTCCTATGGCTTCGACAGCAGACGCCCGTGGTCATCTTCGACAGCAGAGCCGAAACCTGTCTCGTGCGACTCGGCGCGAAGTTGAACGGCAAATACGGGACGTATCGCGCCGAGTGGCTCAAGGGGTTCAATCAGCGTGAACAGGTCATCCGCGAAGCATGCGTGGAACTCATCCGAGTAAAGGACTTCTCTCCCACGGACGAAACAGAGGAGCACCTGACTTCGACAGCCAATTCTCGATGGTTCCACGAGCGGGTATTCGACAAGTTTCTCTGGTGGAACGGGGCGTAGGCACTGGCATAGTGCGGACGGCAAAATTCCTCACCCTTTTCAGTCAGAACCGCCTGCAAGCTTAAAGCAGCCGGAGTGGAAGTATCTCTTTTGGCGCGAGGTCAGCGTGTATTCGTAAATAGGGTCGTTTGGTGATCCGTTCTTTCTGCACCACTCGCACTGTATTTGCTCATCCAAGACTCTCTGTACGCTGTGGGGTGTAATTTCAGGTTGTTTAGTCATGGTGCGCCCATTATCTCCTGCCATGCCAGTTCTAGCCTGTCTTCTTCAGAGAACTATCAGCTTTGCGCTTTCCTATGAAGCGATCTTCCGAAGTTCCGTCTCGAAGCGATCCAGTCTTTTTTCGGAGGTCTTGTTGAACGCTCGTCCGCGACCTCGGAGGTAAGTTTCGAACTCAGGTCCCAAGCCCTTTCGTTTGAAAAAAGTGGATACGTCAATTGCCTTCTCGCCCGGTCCCTTCTTGTAACGATAGAAAGTCAGAGCAGCACGGAACATCGGCTTGATTGCGTCCCTCAAGTAGCCAATCGGCTGCGTATTTCGTTCGGAAGACTCGCGAAAGGCGTCTGCAAGAGCTTTTGACCTTATGATCCGCGCCACACTCGACCACATGATCTGAAGGACTAGCCATGTCGCGTAGGCTCGCTCTGGGTACCCCTTGGAGCAATAGCGAACTTCATACTTCAGCCTGAACCGATTGAGATAGAAATATGGGTCACTTGTAGGAAAAACCTTCGAGTACAAATGTTCTTCGAACAAGCCCTCTTTCCCCTCACGTACTATTGCGGAGTCAAGCTCGCAACCAGCCACCGCTTGCGCTATCTCCTCTTTGGTCACGACTCGCTGATGCGCCCCAATGAAACGTCGCGCCTCGCTCTTCGATTGGCGCTTGCGCAGATAGAAGTAGTTAAACTTCCGAAGTTCCCTTTCGATTTCAATCTGCCGTCGATCATTTGCCATGAGGTCTGAAGCGCGAATTGCATTCTGCCAATTCGTAGCGGCGACAATCCGGGAAACGAGCATGTCAAATTTCTCTGACCCCGCCCGTGGGTCTCGTGGCACCATGATCGCCTTCACCAGCACCGCTGCTGTTGATTCTCGTCCATCCGCATCATGCAGAGTACGAGTAGTCTGCTGACCATTGATGATCTGGGGATTTGATACCCTCATTACATCGCGTCCGCCAACACTGATGCGTTCGGCGCGATCACAGATCATCGTTATGCCGTTGTTGTAATACCAAAAGTTCCACGGCTCGTCACTAAGAGTCTGCTGCATCCCCCGATTGACTTGTGTTGATTTGCCGAGAAATCCTCGGACGTTCCGCGCAAACAGCCTGATACCTGCTGCGTCGTACATGTCGGCGACAGCAGAGGCATTCATGGAGAAAATCCAAGCAGTAATGTTCTCGCGTGCATCATGTCTGCGGTGGCATTCGCTGGTTACTCCTTTTCCGACCTCTAGAGGGAGATCAAGAGAGGGAACCGGAGGCGCAACGCCATCTAAGAAATCACTGAGCATCAGGAGAACCCGCCTGCCATCGAATATTTCGATGTCGGCTGGACCCTCAGCCCGGCGGCACCTTTGTTCCGCTTCTTGAACCAGTGAACTGCTACACTTTGCCGTCGTCACGAAGTACAGCTTGAGTCGGTACCCGCGCTTACGTAAGCACTCTCGTGCGTGGCGAAATTTCTCATGCACGCGTGCGTCTATTTCCTTAAGAAAAGCCTTGAACTCTTCATCGCTGCCGTGAAGATCGCAAGCCAGTTGAGCAAATGAGATCACGTCCGGTCGTGATTCGTTCGTCTTGTTAATCTTCTTGTGGTACTTGCCTTGGACTACACACACCAGTTTGGAACGGTCATCCGTAAGAACCGCGTCGGTCCCTTTATCACGAGAGTGCCCTGTTAGCGCGGCGGCAGCCTCGTTCTCATTGTCGGTGACGGTGGCGCTAAGGAACCATAGGAGGAACACCTCATCATCTTTCAAACGAGGATAGCGGTCACTTACGTCGGCAAAGCTGAATGTGTAGGTCTTTTTCCGTCAGTGGAACCCGCATCGAGCCTCCTTTGAGACGACCGCGCACGTAGAAAGGACACAGGCAGCCGAACGAAAGAGTATAGACCCGACGCGGGTGTCGCGCTGTGACACTACGTTCTGGCTTCTCAATTAGGACGTAGACCGCTAGTCTGACCTTGATGGATAATCGTCGCGCTTCCCGAATCGTAGGGATGCCTCAGATACGCAATCATGAGAATCGTTGTCTGGAACTGTCGAATGGGATTCGGCAAGAAGCGTGAAGTGCTCTACGCGCTCAAGCCAGACGTTGCAGTAATTTCTGAGTGCTCTCAGGACGCGGTCAAGCTCTGCGCTGACGATGGATATACAGGTTGTTGGTGGGGCGACAAAAAGCACAAGGGACTTGCGGTGATTGCCTCAAAGCAGTGGACTCTCGAAGTGGGGAGACGCCCGACACAAAAGTGGATCGCCCCAGTCAGGGTGCGAGGCGCTACGGACTTTCTCCTTCTGGCAGTTTGGGCTTGCCCAGTTGGTCAGGTGAAGGAACTCAACTACATCGGGCAGGTGTTCGAGGCAATCAAAGGGCACCATCGCTGGTTCAGCGATAAGCTACCGACCGTCTTATGCGGCGACTTCAACAGCAACGCGATTTTCGACCACGGGAGGAAGACGCGGACCCACACCGCAGTCGTCGCCATGCTAAAAGAGAGAAATCTATTGAGCGCCTACCACGCATTTTTTTCCGAGGAACATGGCAATGAGACAAAACCGACGTACTACTTCTGGCATCGCCAAGCAAGACCGTTCCACATCGACTATGTCTTCTTGCCCAGCAAGTGGATTCCTTTGATGAGGAAAGTTGCCGTTGGCACCTATGAGGAGTGGAGACCCGTGAGTGACCATGTGCCGCTTATCGTAGATTTGTCCCTTCGAGCATGAGCCGCTCTATTCCAGCAGGGCTTTGACGATACTGCGCCATTCCGCATCGAGCGGCTCCCGGCAAACAGGCTTGCCTGCCCGGTTGTACCAATAGGCTGCGTTGCCCTGATCGCCTTCTTTGCGGTGCAGGTAGGCATGCACCCACGCACCCTCGACGCCTTCGTCCTGCTGAGCGGATTCGTGTGCTCGTGTCCAATCGTTCTTGGCATCCCACCATAGCCCGGCGAGGGCGTGCGTGAGTCCGGCTGGCGGCTGGGCAGCGGTGAGTGATTGACGAAAATCGTCCAAGGTCATTCTGAAAATACCCACTGTCAATTCCCTTATTGTGAGTTGCTCAACGAGAATTTAGCAACTCTGGAGACAACTGTGACAGAGCCAGCAAAGAATGAACGCGCCAAGTCCGAAGCTGTCGAACAAAAGAGCATCATGCTCACTGTGCAGGTTTTGTGGGCTTGCCATGCGTGGAACACGACGCCGAAAGAAGCGGCGAAACAGGTCGTCGCCGATCTGTTCGATCACCTTTCGCGAGGAGGGAGCGTGTCCGTCCACGTCGAGGCATCGGACGGCATGGAACACACGCTGGAAGTAACGGCGATGCGATGATGAGCGACACGGATTTCTGCCAAGGGTGAGTCCTGCTGGCGGATCGGTCGGTGAGGGACTGACGGAATTCGTCCAAGGTCATTTGAGTCTAAAGAGCCATACTTAGGGCGTCTTAGATGGTAGAGCATGTATGCTCGGAGTTTCCGCTTTGGCTGGTTCAGGTTTCTTGTCCACTGGTGCCAAGAGCGCATAAGCGGTCAGTCCCACAAACAGTGCGCCAAACATCAACGGCACCAAACGTTCGAGATGAGTCAGCGGCATGTATTTGGTTCGGTCTTTTCCTTTGCCGCACACATGCCATTCATAGTCGAACAGCGCAACGGGAAGTTGTTCTTCCATCTCGTGAATCACTTTGAACTTCGCAGTGTTCAAGTCTTTGTACGAGTTGACCAGCGACCACCAGATGAAGCAGACGAATAGTCCGGCGACCGGGATCAGAACATTCCAACGATGATGTCCGAACGTAGAGAGGAAAGTCACGAACAGAGTGACAAGACTGGAACACAAAGTCAGCAGGTAGTTGTTGGAAGTCTGGCGTTTTTCGCTGACCCTCTGCGAAGTTTCAACGAACAGCTTGTACTGCTCCAGCAGATGGTCTTGGTACTTCTCGCCGTATTCTTCAGGCGTTCGGCTTTGCAGTTGTGACGGCACTTCAACGTGCTCCCCGAATCAGGTTCTTGAGGTTCTCCCACGACCATGTGTACATTTTGTCGGTCGCCAGCGCGGTCGTCGGCTTGTAGCACGCCTTGTCTTTATAACCGCAAAGCAAAAAGTACGGCTTCTTTTCCTCGCGTGCGATCTGAAGTTCAGCGGCGACGCCTGTTGCGGTGTGGGTGTGCTCTCCGCAGATGACAATCACTTGGTCAACGCGCCTGATTTTTTCTCGCGCTCTTGCCTTCCAATCGCCGGGGAACGGGTCTTTGACAGACCAATCGGCAATCTCAAAATCCGTGTCTGGATGCTTTGACTGTCCAATTAACGCTGTGCGCAGAAACTCGTCGTGATCGTAATCGAACGCGATGAAGGCTCTGGGATTTGCCATAACTTGAACATTCTCCTGCTGAAGGTACATGCGACTCAACTACAAAAAGTGTGAAGTCAGACGGGGGAACCATTCTGCAAGCGAAGTTATCGGCTCGCCTACTGCTGCGCTGGCTTCACTGGGTGACGCTGGTCAATTTCTTCCATGATCCGCTCTGCCCAGCGGACCGCGTCGGCGACCGCACTCACCGTGGCGGGAACCCGTGCTCCGCTGTCGTACTGCGCGAGCTTCCGTGCCGCGAGGATGCTGGCGGCGATCAGCAGCACGCGCTTGCGCCCTTCGTCCACCTCCGCAGTCTAGCACTTTCGCCTTATATTCGCCATTCGTCAAAGCCCGTAAGTTCGGGCGCTTCAAGTCGCGGTTCCACATCGACTCCGGGCAGCCAGATGCCGATTCTGGTTGGTCACAAAGGTCAAAAACAGGGGTCGGAACTGCTGGGACGTCCCAAACCATGTCCGGCACCGGAGTCGCCGCAGGATCGGGTTCCAGAGCGCTTGATAGAATCCCCAGCGAGGGAATCCGATCTCGGCTTGGTAGGCGATGGGCAAGTTCTCACCAACAAAGCAGCACGGCGACTGCGAGGAGATCGCCAACACGTCCACCGCCTACGGTCGGCGGCAGCGCAACTGGATCGACGCGCACGGTGCTGTCCCTGCCGGGCAAGTTGTCGATGGCTCGTGCGGCAACAAGCACTGCATCACTCTGAAACATGCCTACCTGCGACCTCGCGTCGAGCAGCCGGGCAAGTACCGCAAGATCGCGGACCGCGTTCACAGGCTGAGGGTCGGTCAGCACTTCGACGTCCGAGGTGTCGGCACCGACGAGAGGAGCCGCAACCGATTCCGTTCCGGCTTGTACGCGGCTGCTCGGCTGGACCGGGTATCGGTGCGCGGACTGCCGGACGGGAGCGTACGCGTCACGAAGGTCGGGGAGTGGTCGAGCGTGCGAGCCTGAAGGCGGAACGACCCGTGTCCCTCAGCCTTTTCAATTCTTAATTGGTACCAAATTTGGTACCATCCGTGCCTAAAGTTGCCTCAATCTGCCGACTCGAAACGCCCGGAAGTCGCTGAAACCATTGATTTCTGGTTGTTGGCGTTTAATCAGTAGGTTGTAGGTTCGATTCCTACCGCGCTCACCATCTTTTCAAACAGTTAGCTAGTTCGGCAAACCACTTGGCAGCACATTTGATAGCAACTGCTTGCCTACCACACCGAGTGCGGCACGAATTTCGTTCTGATCAGTACGGTCGTACACCTCGGGCGCAAGGTGGACCTTCTTGTGTCCGACGACCGCGCTGACCACAACCGAATGGACGCCACATCAAAGATCTCAGGACCTTCCCCCGCAGCTGCGCGAAAGGACAGGGCCGAATGGCCTATATCGCGGGCAGCACAAGGACAGGGGGCACGAGTGTCGCTTGGGGACCAATTACTAGTTTTTCACTCAAGGCCGGGAGGCGGAAGCCGATGGCCAAGTTAGGCCATTTGCCGGTCGCACTTGTACCCGTGTCCCAGTAGCTTTGAGTTGCTAGAGCGGCGGGAGGCACATTTGACTTTCGGTTCTGACCCGCGGGCCTCGACCTTGATCGCGGACAGCGTGGCCGACTTCACGTCGCTTCCCGTTGCAACTGAGACCGAAGCGGACGAATCCGGGCAAGTTGCGGACCGGCGGAGCCAGGGGGACAACGTACTCAAGGTAAGGGCGCTGGCCGTGGAGGATGAACCGGCGGATGTGGAACTGGCTCTGCGAACGCTGCAGCAGGCCGGCTCGGACACAACCATGGATGTCGCTCAGACTGCGGAGGAATTTACCGAACTGGTGCGGAAAAACTCCTACGACGTGATTCTGGCGGACTACAAACTGCCCGGCTGGAATGGGATGGAATCGGTCGAAATCCTGCGCCGGGAAGGGCTGGATGTGCCGGTCATCCTGGTCACGGGCGCGCTCGGCGAACTCACGGCGGTGGAGTGCATCAAGCAGGGCGCCGCCGATTATGTTCTGAAAGATCATTTGGCGAGACTTCCGGAATCCGTGCGACGAGCGATGCGAGAGAAGAAGCTGCGGCGTGATCATCAGCATTCGCAGGAGGATTTGGCCCGCTCGAATCGCGACCTCGAGCAGTTTGCCTACGTGGCCTCGCACGATCTGCAGGAACCGCTGCGCATGGTCGCCACCTACACTCAATTGCTGGCCGAGCGCTACCAGGGCAAACTTGACGCCAATGCCGACAAATACATTCACTACGCGGTTGATGGCGCGCTGCGCATGCAGAGACTGGTGCAGGATCTGCTGGCTTTTTCCCGGGTAGGAAGGCACGGCCTTGCTCTCGCGACCACGGACTGCAATGCCGTGCTGGAAGCGAGCCTGAAGAATCTGGAGGCGGCGATCCATGAAAGTGGTGCGGTCGTGGAGCACACCCAACTTCCGTTCGTGATGGCCGACGGTTCCCAACTCGTCCAGGTACTTCAGAACCTGATCGGCAATGCGATCAAGTTTCGCGGCTCCGAACCGCCCTTGATTCGGGTGAGTGCGGAAGCCAGGGGAAAGGAGTGGGTGTTTTCGGTGGCTGACAACGGAATCGGCATCGCAGCCGAGCACAGGGAGGACGTGTTCGTAATCTTCCGGCGCCTGCATACCCAGGCCGAACATCCGGGAAACGGGATCGGGCTTTCGATCTGCAAGAAGATCATCGAGCAGCATGGCGGCCGGATCTGGGTCGAATCGGAGCCTGGCCGCGGATCCATTTTCCAGTTCACTCTTCCCACCAAACCAACCCCGCAACCGTGAGGACAGACAACAAAATGAAAAACAAACCTGAAATTCTGATGGTGGACGACAACCCGGCAGACATCGACCTGACCAGCGAAGTGCTGGCTCAGAGCAAAGGGCACTTTCACGTGAATGCAGTGAACGATGGGGTGGAGGCACTTTCCTTTCTCCAGCGGCATGGCAAATATGCCGGTGCGCCCGTGCCGGACCTGGTTGTGCTTGACCTGAACCTGCCACGCAAGGATGGATGCGCGGTGCTTTCCAGCATCAAGGCCGACCCCGCCCTGGCCAAGATTCCGGTCGTCATTTTCACTACCTCTCAGGCGGAAGCCGACATTACCCGCAGTTACAAACTGGGAGCGAACTGTTATCTCAAGAAGCCGGGAAATCTTCCGGAATTCGTCGCGGTCGTGCAATCCATGGCGGAGTTCTGGCTGGGCTTTGCCAGCCTGCCGCAGAGGGAGAAGCGATGAAAGATCAATCCACCCATGTTTTGCTGATCGAAGACAATCCGGGAGATGCGGATCTGGTGCGCCTGCGTCTGGTGGAAGGCAAGTCGGCGGTCGACGTGAGCTGCGTCAATCGCTTGTCCGATGGACTCGATTCCCTCAAGCAGAGTCTGCCTTCGGTCATCTTGCTGGACCTGAATCTTCCCGACAGCCAGGGAGCGGAGACCTTTCGCCAGGTGCTGAAGAGCGCGCCGAACGTGCCCGTCGTCATCCTGTCCGGGCAGGACGATGAAGAACTTGCCATCAAGGCGCTGCACCAGGGGGTGCAGGATTATCTGGTGAAGGGCGCCTTTTCGAGCAGCAGCCTGGATCGGGCCATGCGCTACGCCGTCGAACGGCAAGCCCTGTTGCGCTCACTGGAGATGAGCCGGAAGCAGCAACTGGAATTCAAAAATCAGTTTCTCTCGCATGTGTCGCACGAATTGCGAACCCCGCTGACTTGCATTCATCAATTCACCACCATCCTGCTCGATGGATTAGCGGGAGATGTCAGCCCGGACCAGCGCGATCATCTTAAGACGATTCTGAAGAGTGTGAATCAGCTGGGAGCCATGGTTCGCGATCTGCTGGAAGCGAGCCGGGCGGAGTCGGGAAAGATTCACCTTGAGCCGCGCTGCCTCGCGATCGGCGATCTGATCCGCCAGGCGGTCGCGATGATGCAGCCGGTTGCGCATGAAAGGGAAGTTGGGCTCGAAGTTGGCGTGGACACCAGGATTCCATTGGTTCATGGGGATCCGGCGCGCATTCTCGAGGTGCTCATCAATCTCATCGAGAATGGCATTAAATTCACGCCCCCGGGTGGGGCGGTTACGGTGAAAGCGTGCCTGGTGCAGACCGACCGCGACTTCGTGTACCTCTCGGTGACCGATACCGGTTGCGGAATCGCACCGGAAGCCAGAGCCCTGGTGTTTGAGCGTCTGTACCAGGATCCCAACTCCGTCGATAACAGCCGCAAGGGCCTGGGACTCGGGTTGTTCATTGCCAAGGAACTGGTAAGCCTGCACGGCGGGCGCATCTGGGTCGCCAGCGAACCCGGGCACGGAAGCACCTTTTCGTTCACCTTGCCGCTGTATTCCCTGGCCAAGTTGCTTTTCCCGGTGATCACGCACGAGGAAAAGCTGCGGGAGAACCTGGTTCTGGTCAAGGTGGTTTTGCGCTCCTTGGCCAGGCCAGTTCGGGCCAACTGGAAAGACACCTGCCAGCGTTGCCTCGAGGTTCTGGAGCGCTGCGTCTACCTCGACAAGGACCTGGTTTTGCCTCCGATGGTGGCCAGCGGGGCGGAGGAAACCTTCCTGGTGGTGGCGTCCACCGAACTGGAGCGCGCCGAGATCATGATGACGCGCATTCGCGAGCAACTGGAGAAGGTGCCCGAGTTGAAGGCCACGGTTGAGCTGGAAGTGTCGGCCTTGGCGGTGCCTCTTCCGGATCGTGCCGCGGGCCACTCGCTGGCCGAGCAAGTGCAGGAAGTTGCTGCCACAGTCAGTGAAATGGCTCAAACGGTGTTGGGAGACAAACAGGACTCCGAAAGCAAGTAGAACGCAAGACACGCGAAGCACTCTGCGTGAACTTTGGAAATGGAGAATGACGAAATGGCGAACTCAAAAATCATGATCGTCGACGATGATCCCGACCTCAGGCAGGCGCTGAGACTGCGTCTGCGCGCCAACCGATACGACACGGTGAGCGCGGTGGATGGATACTCCGCGATCGCGCAGGCATACAAGGAGCACCCCGACCTGATCATTCTTGATCTCGGCTTGCCCGCCGGCAACGGCTTTGTCGTGCTCGACCGGCTGCAAAAAGACGACAAACTCTCAACCATTCCGGTAATCGTGTTGACCGCCCGCGACCCGCAGAGCAGCGAGCGGCTGGCTCTGCAGGCGGGAGCGGCGGCGTTCTTTCAGAAGCCGGCGGACAACGCGGAACTGCTGGAGGTGATTCGCGCCAGCCTGTCGCAGGCTGCAGCTGGGCCTGCCCTGCCGTCGTAGGAAATCGGCAACGCCGCGGTTCACAGGCGGCCAAGCACCGCTGCGACTCGCAGGATTAGGGCTCGGGTGAGCCGTCGATAGCCGGTCGTCGGGGCGATACCCCGCATCCTCCAAGGGCCACCACCGGTGCGGGCGATAGGCGCGAGGAGGATACTGCCATGCCGGTTGATGTTCGACCTGTGGTCAAATCGCAGGCTGCGTACGAATTTGTCCGCCGGTATCCCCGCATCCTCTTCAGCATCCCCATCACGATCCGTCACTTGTGCCGCGGCGGGGTGCGGACGACGCACGGGATCAGCCTCGATCTGGGCGAGGCCGGGCTGGGCGCGATCGTGCAAGGGGACGTACAGGTTGGAGAGACTGTTGCCATCGAATTCCAGCTCAGTGAGCAGCTACTCAAAGCGGTTGCCATCGTCCGGTACTCCTCCTCCAGCGTTGGCTCCGGCTTCGAATTTGTGGGGCTAACGCCGGAGGAGCGGCTGCAGATCACCCGTATCATTGGCAGCGCGTGAACGGGGTTCGCACCGGGATATGGAGTCCCACTTCGGGACACCAGCGCCCTTGGTGTGATCGTGCGCACTATCGGTCCGACAACCCACGCCCGATAATGAGCTTGTCGGCTGCAACATTTGAGCAGCAGTGTGTGGGCGGTTGCTCGGGCAATTCTTATGACGGCACCAACGGCGCCGCGCATCTCGCGGGGGCTGAGTCAATTCGTCTCGTCCTGCAGTCTGCTCGCGATGGCTTTCGGGTTGTGGGTATTGCTGGGGTGGACGTTTCACAGCTATATCGTGAAGAGCATTCTGCCGGGGCAGGTTACGGTCAAGGCGAACACCGCGGGGTGTTTCATCCTGATTGGCTTCGCTCTGTGGATTCTGCGAAGAGAAGATTCGCGCGCTGCTGCCGGCTGGAAGCTGGCCGCGAAGATCGCGGCGCTCATTACCAGCGTGGTGGGCCTGCTTTCCTTGCTGGAGTTCCTGTTTGGTTGGGACCTTGGAATTGATCAATTGTGGTTCCACGCGGGAGCGGAGGACATTCCGGGAAGCGTGCGCGCCGGTCTCATGTCGCCTACTACTGCTTTGGGTTTTCTGGGGCTCGGGCCGACGGTCTTTTTGTTGGACGCCAGGTCAAGGCTGGCTCGCTGGTCAGCGCAGTTGTTGCCCTGCGGTGTCGCGATTGCCACCATGTTCGGCATTCTGGATTTCGTTCTCGACCCGACGAGAACGCGCACTTACATTTCCCCGTTGACGGCGTTGCTCCTGTTCTTTCTTTCCTTTGCGCTGCTGTTTGCCCGCACCGGCTGGGGTATCGGAAGCCTCGTCGCGAGTCCCACCTTAGGAGGAATGTTGACCCGGCGCATGTTTCCGGCAGCGGTGGTTATTCCACTGATGTTCGGTTGGTTGCGTTGGCGCGGAGAACCAGCCGGAATGTTTTCTGCCTGGACCGGGCTCACGGTGATGACGGTTTTCACCGTGGTTCTGTTGGGCAGCTTTGCAGTCTGGACCAGGTTCACGGTCGATCGAAGCGAGCGAGAACGACGCCGCCTGGAGGAATCTGAGACGCAACTGGCCTCGATTGTCCGGTCGTCGAACGATGCCATTTTCTCGAAGACGCTCGATGGGATAGTCACCAGCTGGAACCCGGGGGCGGAAGCGATTTATGGCTACTCGGCGGAGGAGATGATCGGGCAGTCGATTTCCCGCACTATTCCTACGGATCAATGCCAGGATTTTGCCGCGATCCTGGAGAGAGTTAAGCAAGGGCAGCGGGTGGAACATTACGAGACCACACGTCTGCACAAGGACGGGCGGACCATCCAATTGTCGCTCAGCATCAGCCCTATACGGGACGAAGCGGGCCCCATCACAGGTGCATCCACCGTCGCTCGCGATATCTCCGAGCGCAAGCGCGCCGAGCGAGCGCTGCGCGCGTTGAGTGACTGCAACGAGTCGCTGATGCGCGCCACCGATGAACCGAGCCTGCTGCAGCGCATCTGTGATCTGGTGGTGAAGGTTGGCGGCTATCGCCTGGCCTGGGTGGGCTATGCCGAGCACGACGAGAGAAAGACGGTACGGGTGGGCGCGGAGAGCGGAGACGAGACGGGATACCTGACGACAGTGAATATCACCTGGGCCGACGAGGAACGCGGGCATGGACCGACGGGAACTGCCATCCGTACCGGTAAGGCGACTGTGTGCCACGATGTGATCTCCGATCCCCGCTTTGCACCCTGGCGCGAGCAGGCGCTCAAGCGGGGTTACCGCTCTACTCTGGTCCTGCCGCTCAAGAGCGGGGAACAGGTACTGGGAGCGATCTCGATTTACGCCGCCGAGGCTGGAGCCTTCGATGCCGCCGAACAAGATCTTCTCGAGAAACTCTCCAGCAATCTGGGCTACGGCATCAGCGCGCTGCGCGCAACTGCTGAGCGCAAACAGGCAGAAGAGCAACTCGGAAAAAGCAGGGTGGCGCTGCAAGATTCCCAAGCCAACATCACCGCTCTGTTGGAGAGCGTGAAGGATTTGGTCTGGTCGGTGGACAGGGAGTACCGCCTGGTAACCTTCAACACCGCGCTGGCGGAGCACTTCCGCAAGAACTGCGGTGCGCAGGCCCGCCTCGGCGCTGCACCCGAAGATTTCTTACCTCCGGACCGTGCTCCCAAATGGCCACCCCTGTACGAACGCGCCTTAGCGGAGGGGACGTTCCTTGAGGAGTACAGCCTGTCGGACGGGAGAACGTTAGAGTTGGCCCTCAATCCCATTGTGCGGGAAGGTGAGCCAGTGGGGGTTTCGGTCTTTGCAAAGGACATTACCGAGCGCAAGCGGGCGGAAGAGGAGCTAAGGATTGCTGCGCTCTACACCCGCACGCTGATCGAGGCCAGTCTCGATCCGCTGGTGACTATTAGCCGCGAAGGCAAGATCACCGATGTCAATGAGGCCACGGAAAAAGTCACCGGTGTTTCGCGCGAAGGCCTGATCGGCAGTGATTTCTGCGACTATTTCACGGATCCAGAAAGCGCCCGCCAGGGCTACAAACAGGTATTCGCGAATGGTTCGGTACAGGACTACCCACTGGCCATTCGAAGCACGGCGGGGGATGTTACAGATGTGCTGTACAACGCCTCCGTGTTCAGGAACGAAGCGCAAGAAATAGCGGGTGTCTTTGCTGCCGCTCGCGATGTGACAGAGCGCAAGCGGGCAGAGGAGGAAGTCCGGCGGCTGAACCAGGAACTGGAAGAGCGGGTGCAACAACGCACGGCCCAGTTGGGTGACAGTGAGCAGCGGGTCCGGCGAAAACTGGACAGCATTCTTTCCCCCCAAGGCAATCTCGCGGGCCTGGATCTCGCCGATCTG
>Ga0116219_10000300_pt1 | contig 52926 bp, 39 predicted proteins | sample Sb_taG_4_FD_91019 | JGI IMG/M metagenome (GOLD analysis project Ga0116219, IMG submission 91019) | Peat soil microbial communities from Weissenstadt, Germany - Sb_50d_6_BS metaG | ecosystem: Environmental > Terrestrial > Soil > Wetlands > Peat | place: Germany: Weissenstadt | collected 2010-09-21 | reverse complement strand
CCCCGGGCTCAGCCCCGGCAGGCGGCAGCCCTGGCAGGTCTGCCAGATCGGGTCCGGGATGCGCGCCGGATTCCAGCTCTACCAGCACGTCACTCAGGCAGTCGCCGGCAGCTGCCTGCACGCCCTGGGATTCGACCCCGGACGCGCCGCCGCGGAAGACACCTACTTCACCACCGATGTGGACCCGTTTCTGGTCACAGCCCGCCAGCAGTGCATGCGCCGGACCCTGCTCCACCTCACCGGCCACTTGCAGGCGGTCCTTGACGACAGCGACACCAGCGCCCAGGCCAGCGCCGACGCCGCCGTCCCTGATGAACTCTGGGAGATCGCGAACGGTGTCACCGCCGGAATCCAGCTCTACCGCCACGCCGTCCGGGCGCTGGCCGTGCACGTCCTGTACTACATGTGGGAAGGGCTCGGAGCCGGCAGCACCACAGGCTTCGTTCCATTCATCCCCGACATTGCCGACCCCGCGGCCTTCGGGATCTGCCCGAACTGATCGGTCCCTGGCTTGCTATGGCGAACGCCGTTACCTGCGCGGACATCGAGCCGGACCAGGTCGCGGAACGGCCGGGCCCGGGTTCGGCGCGCTCGAAGTCGATCACCGCGAGCTGGCTACGCCTGCCCGGCGAACAGCACGACGACAATGTGCTGCTCACGGCCGGCATGGAGGTCCCGGCTGGATCGCAGATCGCGCGGATGGCCCGCCGTGTCAGCGCTGATCCTGACCGGACGCAGACAGCAGGGACCATGCTCCGCGCCAATATCGCCAATGCCCCTGCACGGCCAGCGGCGACTGCCCGGCGCTGAACGAGGTCCGGCTGCTCGAACCGATCGAACGTGCGATCGGCTCAGCGCCCAGCGGCCACGACGGCGACGACACGGCCTGACGCGGTGCCGGGCTGGCGTTGGCATGCATCACATATCAACCAGCGGCGAGGACCGCCGGCAGGGTACTTGCTTGCGTCAGGCTCGGCGAGGAACCGGCCGATCGCCGGGTCTCCTGGCGGCCGCTGCGGAGGTCAGCGTCAGGTGGGCGAGCGGTGGTTCGCCTCCATCCAGGCTTGTACGTCCTTTTCCTCCCATAGCCGCACGCGCACATGCCGGACCTTTGGCTCGGGGAAGCTGGGCCGCCGGGAGAGCTGGTCAGCGCGCGTGCGTGACACGCCGAGCATGTCGGCGACGTCCTTAATCCCCACTAGCGCCATGGCTCTAGAACCTTAAGGCTAGCTCTAAAGACACTGTCTTTGAAGACAGTCCGCGCTCATTCAGGGGGTGCAGCGGCTTCGCTGCGCATAGGGGAAGGGTGCGGTGGCGGCGGAACGGCGTGGTATTGCGGTTACCTCGCGATATAGGGCCGGGTGGGACGTGAAGGTTTCATTCGCGCTTGTGCGCCCAGTCCCGGATGAGGGTCATTATTTCTTCCGGGCCACGGGGCCTGCGGACGGACCAGCCGCCGCCGGTGGCCTGCGCGGCGCCGAGTTTACTGGCAAGTTTGCGGAGGAGCTCTTCGGTGAATTGGGCGCTGGGATGCCCGCTGGTAATAATCTTGGTATACCGGATGGTGTCGACAATTGCCGACTTCACCCGTTCATGAGTGAGGTAGGCGTGCAGGTCGGGTTCCCAGTTTTCTGATGCGCTGCCAGGCACGGCAGCGAGCCAGGCAGCTTGCATGGCTTCATGTTCACTGGGCGAATAACCCATTTTGTGAAGGTGGACGGCAAGGTCGTAGACGGGATCGCCCCACAGTGCGAGTTCCCAGTCGATGAGGTATGTCTGCCCGCGAGCGAGGATCATGTTCTTGCGGTGAACGTCGGTGTGTAGCATCCGGAACGGCCGTGGGTGCAGCGTCGTCCAGCGGGCGCGGACAAGTGCGAGCGGGTCGCCCGGGATCTCCAGCGATGCGAAAAGCTCGCCGAATTCAGGCCGGAAGCGGGCGTAGACGCCTTCGGTTACGGCGGACAGCCGCCGGGCGAAGTCCGCCGTATTCTCGTCGTCTGGCCAGTCTGCGGGCAGCGGAGGTATTTTATCCGGGGGAATTGCGCCGAGCTGGCCGAACGCTTCGGCTACGTCCCCGATCACGTGACCGGGCACGGGCACGCCCCGAGGCGCGGACGCGTCGAGTGGCGCGCCGTCAATGAATTCAAGAACCTGGAACCGCGGGTGGTCCTCTGCGTACAGCAGTCGGGGCGCGTGGGTGACCGAGTCGCGGATGGCCCGCAATATGCTGGCTTCCGGCCAGATGGCCAGGTCCATGGCGTCGGAATCCGGGATGGGTATGCGGACTATCACCGGCGCGGCTGGTGTCGCGATCTTGATGTTGTAGTTGTAAAAGCCGGATGCCGAGCCGGTCTGGGCGGCAGCCTCCCGGTAAAGGTCATCCGGCTTCCAGATGCCGGGGCCGAGCAGGCCGTCAGCGAATTCCCTGATCAGGGCGTCGAGTTCGGCGCGAGTGCCGAGCGGCTGTGTACGGCTCGCTGCCTCGCGCTCGGCCGAGACTGCCTCGCTGCCGGCGATGCCCATGACGTCCAGCATGCGGACTGCGGACAGGATGAGCGTCGGGTAGACGTCGGCGGCTTCCAGTTCCCCGACGGCCCAGCGGAGCGAGGAGGCGGCCTCATCGATCCTCCCGCCGCGTGCGCGCACGGCTCCCAGGTAGAACGCCGCACGGGCCCGGCCGGAGCGGTAGCCGGCCCGGTCGAGCGAGGAGAGAGCTGATCGCAGCGCGGCTTCCGCCTGGTCGAGTTCACCGCGCCGCAGGTGGGCGACGGCGAGAGCGGTATACGCCTTCCCGAGTTCGTGGTGTGCGCCGATCTCGTACTGTGCTTCGATGGCCCGGCCGGCCTCGGTGATCGCTTCGGCGGGGTTTGTCAGGGCGAGCAGCTCGGCGCGGTTCGTGCGGGCGTTGGCCAGCCCCAGGACGCTGTCCGCGGCCCGGTAACAGGCCGTGGCGTCGTCGAGGAACCGTGCGGCGGCGTCGAAGTCGAAGGCGAACCTGCGGGTGAGGTGGCGCAGCCGGGCAACGTCGCCGCGGAACTCGCTCTCATCCGCCGGAGCGAGCGCGTCGAGTTCGGCGGCTAGCTTCTCGGCGTCGCGGAAGCGGCCCTGGCACATGTGCAGGTCCGAGGCCCACAGCCCCGCGGCCAGCCGTGGCGGCCCGCTGCCGTGCTCCCAGACGTGGGTGAAGATGTCAAGCGCTGCCTGGGTGTGCCCGGCTATGCGCCGGCCGTGCCCGGCCGCCAGGGCCAGGCGCGCCGCGACCGGGGTGTCTACTGCCATGGTGGACGCCGGCAAGCCCGCCGTGAATGCCGTGACCGCGGCCGTGTCGCCGAGCCGGACGGCGGCCTCGGCGCGCAGGCATCCCAGGGTCCGGGCGGCATCGTCGGCTCCGCTGGCGCCCGCTTGGCTGGTCAGCCACTCCTCCAGGTCGTCCGCGATGCCGGCCGCTGTGCCGTGCCCTCCCCGGCGGACCGCCCGGTCGGCGTACTGGAGCAGGCCAGGGGCCGTCACCATCCCGGCCCGCAGGCCGTGGTAGGCGGCCTCGCGGTAGGCGCGCGCGGCGGCGGTGCTCGCGCTGTGGCTGGCGCGGTCGTCCCACAGCTCGCCTAGCAGCGCGTGGATCCGCGTGACCGTGCCGGCGGGCAGCCGTTCCAGGACAGCGGCGCGGATGAGCTGATGGAGCCGCAGGGCATCGGCGGCGGGGTAGATGAACGAGTATGCGGTCAGCGAGTCCCAGGCGAGCCGGTGGCCGGGAAGCTGAAACGCGGCGGCCAGGTGCCGGAAGATGTCGTAGTCGAAGATCCGCGCCGGGCTCAGTACCTCCAGCGACCGGATTTCCTCAGGGGCCACGTGCTGGAGGAAGCGCGCAAGGATCTCGTCCTGGGAAACGAGAGCGCCGTCCAGTCCGCCGCCAGCCCGCTGCTGGGTGTCTACCGCAAGGTGCAGGTAGAACGGGAGCCCTGCGCTTGCGTCGGCGATCAGCTGGCGGTCGGCCGGGTCGGCAACTCCGCCGGCCGCAAGCAGTTCCAGCCTCGCGGTCATGGGCAGGCCGCCCAGGGCCGATGTCCTGATCGCCCTCGCCCAGTCGGGGTCGTAGATCTCCCAGTGCAGGGGTTCCCGGCTCGCGAGGACGACCAGCGCCCGGTCTAGCTGGCCTGCCAGGTCCCGCAGCCACGCGTCGGCAAGCTGCGTCCGTCCCGTGTATGCGGGCGCCGGCACGAGAGCTTCGTAGGAGTCCACGATGATGACCGATTGCTTGCTGGCGCTGGCAGTCCGGAGATCCTCAGCGAACAGGTATGTCACGGCGTCGCTGAGTTCACCGTTCGGCAGCCCGTCCAGGGTCTGCAGGGTGGGGTCGCGGCGTATCCGCAGACGGCGTCGTATGTCGGTCGATCCTCGCTCGAAGAGCTTGACCAGCCCCATCGCGGTGCCGAAGACAGGCAGCGCAGAAGCGTGGTCGAGGATGTCGCCCAGGATCGTGCTGTACTCGATAAACGACAGTTCGTTTTTGCTCAGCCGCAAGTGGGGGTGCAGTCGCTGCCACAGTACGGCGTAGGCGATGTCGAAGCGGTCGAAATCCACGCCTTGCGATCCCAGCTGTCCCCGGAGCACCGCTAACGCGTCATCCTGGCGACGCAGCGCGGGCACCTGAAGATCTATCATGGCGGTCCGGAATCGTGGTCTCGCGCGGTCCTCCAATTCACGCAGCAGCCGCGATTTACCAATTCCGCCGACTCCTGTCACATTAAGAACGCGGGGGCCAGCACCGATTCGCGTGAGTTCCCCGGCGAAGTCCGCCAGGACCTGCTCACGGTTCACAAATGGCCGTTGTAATGCGGCGACCCGGTGGAACCGTGGCGCAATCGGCATTTCTACCTCCTCCGGGACCCCTGCTATCCCGAGGTTCTGCAACTTGATCAAGCGCGGACGCGGCCAGGTCACGGTCCGCGGCCCGCGCTTCCGCAATGCTAACCGCCCGCTCGGCCCGCGCCACTCCTGAAGGACACCCCGCAGCTAATAGAACTGTCTTTAAAGAAAGTGGCTCTAAAGACACTTCTTGCGATGAGGTTAGTCATCGGCACCTGTCCTCATCTGGCCGCAGGCGAACGCTTTCGGCGCGGCGGGTCAGGCATGTCACCTGCGGATCGCGGGCCGCACTGCCCGGCACGATGACGTGCTTGAAGGCGCGGGGTGTAACGTGCCCGGTTGGGCGCGGGTACGCTGGCTGGCCTCTCGCGCGGCCCTTCCGGCCCTGGCCGGGTCGGCTGGGCCCTGGTCGGCGTCACGCTGCCTGCGCCGGGTGCACGCGTCAATCCCGCTGCGGGTAGACCCTGTGTGTCACATGCGGGACGCGCCGGCAGCAGCAGGCCGGGGCGGATCACGTGGCTGGCGTGATCGTGGCCGGCGGGTAACCTGACGCGCTCCCCGGCATCGCGCAGAGCCAGCGAGGCGGACCAGCGTATCCGGCATGCAGGTCCGGGCCAGATCGGTCAGGCATCCGGGTGGCGCAGGCTGGCGGTCAGCAGTCCTGGCGGCTGGCTCATCGCCTGAGGGGCGCCTCGGGCGCGAGATCGGGCTGCGCGAGCGGAACGGTGCGGCTACGTGACGTAGTTTTGCAGCGTTTTTTCCACTAGGTCCGCGCGGGGGGAGCCGATCCGCTGGTAGATGGCCAGGGCCTGGCGCAGCAGCCGGTCGCCCTGTTCTGTGTTGCCATCGTGGAGGTGGCACAGCCCGATGCCTTCGAGCGCGCGTGCCTCCTCACCTGGCGCGGCGATGCTGGCCGCGATCTCCCGTGCGCGCTCGAAATCGGCGCGCGCCTCGCCGGGCTTGCCCGATGCCAGCGCCATGTCGGCGATATTGCTGAGAGCCTCCGCCTCGCCGGACCGGTCGCCGAGGTCACGGTACAGGCCGAGCGCTCTGGTCAGGCTGGCAGTGGCCTCCGCGTACTCGGCGGTGAGGTACTGGACGGTGCTCAGGTCGGTGAGCGCGTTGGCCTCGCCGAGCCGTTCGCCGAGGCGGCGGTACAGGTCCAGGGCCTGCTGCTGGCTGGCGGCCGCGGCGCGGTACCCGCCCATGCGGTACTGCACCGTGCCGAGCTCGGTCAGGGCGCTGGCCTCGCCGAGCTGGTTGCCGAGGTTCCGGTACAGGTCGAGCGCGCGGGTGAGGCTGGTGGTGGCGGCCGGGCAGTTCCCGGTGGCCTGCTGCACGGCGCCGAGGCTGGTGAGCGCCGCGGCCTCGCCGAGCCGGTCGCCCAGGCTGCGGTAGAGTTCCCGCCCGCGGGTGAGGCTGGTGGTGGCGGCCGGGCAGTTCCCGGTGGCGTGCTGCACGGCGCCGAGGCTGGTGAGCGCGGCGGCCTCGCCGAGCCGGTCGCCCAGGCCCCGGTAGAGCTCGAGCGCCCGGGTGAGGCTGGCGGCGGCGTCGGGATACTCGTCGGTCAGGAACTGCATGTCACCCAGGTCGGTCAGGGCGCGCGCCTCGGCGAGCTGATTGCCGGCGTCATGGGCGGCTTGCAGGGCGGCGTGGTGCAACGCCATGGCCTGGTCCCAGTGGCCCTGGCTGCGCAGGAACTCGTGCATCGCGGCCGGGATCGCGGCAGCGTGCCCTGGCCGGCCGCAGGCCGTTGCGTAACCGACCGCGGCGTGCAGGTTGAGGCGTTCGGCACCGAGCCAGGACAGGGCATCGCCGCGCCCCGCCAGGTTCCGGGCGTGCGCGGGCGGCGGGACCCTCACCGCGGGCGTCAGGGCCGCGGTACGGCTGCTCAGGTGCCGGTCCGCGTCGCGGGCGGTGTGCACGTAGTAGTCCAGGAGCCGGCCCGCGGCCGCGTCCCGCTCGGCGGGCGGATCGGCGGCGGCCAGGCCGCGGGCGTGCTCGCGGATCAGGTCATGGAAGCGGTAGCGGCCCCTCCCCGGCTCGGTCAGCAGGTAATGGTCGTACAGGCTCTCCAGATCCCGCCGGGCGCCGGCCAGGCTCGTGCCGGCCAGCGCCGCAGCGGCGTAGGCGTCGAAGTCGGTGCCGGGGTGCTGGCCCAGGCGGCGGAACATCCGCCGCTCCCCGCCGGTGAGGTCCTGGTAGGAACGGCCGAACGCGGCGGCGACCGACAGGTTCTCGGCGTGCATCAGTTCCAGCCGGTCACGCGCAGCGGCCAGGTCGGCGGCCAGGTCGGCGGGCGACCAGGCCGGGTGGTGGTACAGCTGGCGGGCCAGCATCCCCAGGGCGAGCGGCAGGCAGCCGCACAGCCGGGTGATCTCGGCCACTGCCGGATCGCCGGCGTCCAGGCGGGGCCTGGCCGCGAGCCGGGTCAGCAGCCCGGCGGCCTCCCCGGGGGAGAGGGTGTCGAGGCTGAGGGCGCGGGCATCGTCCAGCGCGGTCAGATGCCGGCGGCTGGTGATCAGTACCAGCGTGCCGGCGGCGCCCGGCAGCAGCGGCCGGACCTGGTCGCTGCCGGAAGCGTCGTCCAGCAGTAAGAGCAGGCGCCGCCCGGCCAGGTGGTCCCGCCATAGGCCGGTCCGCGCTTCCAGGCTCGGCGGGATCTGCAGCGGGGCGATTCCGGCCGTCTGCAGCAGGCTGGCCAGCGCATCGGCCGGCTGGACCGGTCGCTGCCCGGGCGTATGCCCGTGCAGTGGCAGGAAGACCTGCCCGTCAGGGAACAGCGGCGCGAGCCGGTGGGCGGCGTGGACCGCGAACGCGGTCTTGCCGACCCCGGCCATCCCGCCGATCACGTAAATGCCCCCGGCCGGGTCCGCGTCAGCCAGCTGGCGAAGCTCAGCGGTCCGGCCGGTGAAGGAGGTGATATCGCGGGGCAGCGTCCGGGTCGCCGCTGCGATGCCGTCGGCCGGGACGCGGCCCCGGGCCGCGGCCTCGAACGCGGCCCGATCTTGCCCGGTCAGATGCAGCGCGTCGGCCAGCAGCCGGGCCGTCTCCCTGCGCGCGGTCAGGTTGATGCCGCGTTCCAGGTCGCTGACGGCCCGGGTGCTCAGGGCGGCGGCCAGCGCGAGTTCTTCCTGGGACAGCCCGGCACTGGTCCGCAGCTGCCTCAGCAGCTGTCCGAACGACACCATGCCGCTCCCTCGCTGAAGGACGCGCCTGCCGCTTTGCCGCGGCAAGGCTCCCAGACTGCCGTGAACAACTCTATGAGCTATCGCGACAGATCACGATGTGTCGCCGCGAGCCTGTGGGCGATTATGTGGATTTCCTTCCTCGCTGCGCCCCGCGGCCCTGCCTAGCGTCGTGAATGCCCACGATTGCCAGGTATTTAAGGAGCCATACGTGCGTATAACTTCGCTGATCGTCACCGTCATCGTGCTGGGCAACATTGCCCTGGCGTCAGGGGCGCTGTATCTGCTTCCCGTTCTGATCGGCTGGATCCGCCGCGTCCCGGACATCGGCGCCGTCGCGGCGATCAATGTCCTGCTGGGCTGGACGCTCGTCGGGTGGGCGGCAGCCTTAGCGATGGCGCTGCGGTCGGTGCGCCAGCCCGGCCCGGCAATACAGATCGTGCAGAACCTGCCCGCCCCGCCGCCCGCAAGCCCGGCGGCCCCCGCGCCGCCGGCCGGCCCGGACTGGGCTGGCCGCCCGGGCCCGTACCCGTTCCGGGACGGTTCCCCGCCGCCGCTCGCGCTGCCGCCGCAGCCGGCCGGGCATGGCACGGGCGGCTGAGGACGTGCTGGCCCCCGCGCGGACAGACCGCGCGGAACGCGGCCCCGCCGCCCCGTCTGCGGCAGCCCGCGCGCCCGCCCCGCCCGGCGGCGCGCAGGCTGCGCGGCCTTCCTCGGGCCGGGCGGGTCGAGATCATGCGCGGTGACCGGGTCGCCAGGATGGCCGCTGGCGCGGGGTCGCTGGCCGCCCTGGCCGCGCTGATCGGCGGGCTCCCGGCCGTCCTGTACGCGGCCGGCGGCTCCCCGGTCCCGCGAGCGCTGCCGTCCTGGCATCAGGTCATCGCCGCGCTCGCCCGGCCCGACGACGGGACCATGTTCCTGGCCGCGGTCCGCTGGGTCAGCTGGCTCGCCTGGGCAGTGTTCACCCTGTCCGCCGCGGCGGAGATGCTGGCTCAGCTGCGCGGCCGTGCCGCGCCCCGGCTGCGGCTGGCCGGGCCGGTGCAGAGCCTGGCGACCGCCCTGGTCGCCAGCGTCTTCGTGAGCCTCCTCCCGGCCCCGCACCTGCCGCGCACCGCACCAGTTACGGTCAGCATGGCGCAGATCGCCGGGACCGCGCCGGCGCGCCCGGGCACGCCGGCCCGCACCACCGCCGGGGGAGCAGACGGCACCGGCCCGGGCCGCCCGACCCGCGGCCGGCCCGCCGTGCCGCCGGGCGGCAGGTACATCGTGGCCGAGCGTGACGACCTGTGGGGCATCGCCGCGCGCCGCCTCGGCGACGGCGAGCGCTGGCGCGAGATCTTCGCGCTCAACCGCGGCAGGCTGCAGCCGGACGGGCGGCGGCTGACCGATCCCCGGCTCATCTATCCCGGATGGATCCTCCTGCTGCCCTCACCCCAGGCCAGGCCGCCCGGACCAGCGCATCACGGCGCCTGCTACGGCCCCCGCCGGCCCGACGGCGGGCTCCCGGCGCCTCGCGCCGGCTCGCGGCCGGGCTCAGCGCCCGCGGCGGCCACGCGTCAGCCCGGCCGGCCGCGCGATCACACCGCGCAGCGGCCGGCGGGCATCGGCCTGCCGGGCGGGAGCCTGGTCGGCATCACCCTCGCAGCGGCCGTGAGCACCGCACTGGCCGCGTGGCGGCTGCACCGCCGCCGGGCCGCCGTGCCGCGCTGGCCAGCCAGGCCAGGCCAGGCCGAGGCGCCGCTGCCCGATGCGATCACCCGGCTGCGGCGAGCGTACCTGCGCGGCCTCGCCGCCGAGGCCGCCGAAGACGAGGCTGGCCTGGATGAGTTCGGCGCGCCTGCCGGCCCGGCAGCGCCCGGGCCCGGCACTGGCCATCCGCCAGCCGCGCCGCATCCGGCAGCGCTCGGGAGACCGGCTCCTGCCGCCTGGGCGGGCGCCGCCCCTGCGCCGTTCCGGCCGGCCGTGCCCCGCTGGCCGCTCGTTCCCGGCCCGCAGCCAGCGGCCGCGGGTGACCCGGCAGCCGGCCGCCAGGTTCCGCAGCCACCGGGCACCATCGTGTTCGGCCGCCGCGCCGGTGCCGAGATCCCGCTGGCGGACGCCGCCGCGGGCGGCCTGGGCCTCACCGGACCCGGCGCGCACGATGCCGCGCGGGCGGTGCTGATCAGCTTGCTCGCCTCGCCCCGCAGCCACGCGGAGCACGGACCGCAGGTCGTCATCCCCGCCGCTGACCTGCGCCTGCTGGTCAGCCCCCGGCACAGCGGCCAGGTCCCCGGAGTGACACCCGGATACCCCGGCGGGCTCGCCGTCACCGGCTCGCTGGACGAGGCACTCGACCGGATCGAAACCGAGATCACCCACCGCCTCCGCATCCAGGACGCAGGTGCCGATGACTACCAGGCCGGACCCGGACGCCAGGCCCCCGCCCGCACCCCGCCGCTCGCCGTGATCGCCACGGCCGCCCCGCAGTCACACGCCCGGCTGCGCGCCGTGCTGGACGCCGGCCAGCCCGCCGGCATCCTGGCCATCGTGATCGGCACCTGGCCCGCCGGGACCACCTGCCAGATCAGCCCGGCCGGCATCGTGACCGCCGCCACCAGGCCCGCGCTCACCGGCATCGACACCTACCGCCTGCAAGCCCCCGATACGGCAGCCCTGCTCGACCTGCTCCGCGGCGCCCAGGGCCACGTGACCGACGAACCCGCCAGCAGCACCGCAGCGGCCCGCCCGGCCCGTCACGAGCCCGGACCCGAAGCACGCCGCGATGCCAGCGGCACCAGCGGCGTGCCGTCGGCCCGGCGGGCGGAAGCCGGCCCGCCACCGGGCCAGACCGCGCCCGGGCCCGGCCACGCCCCAGGCAGCGCACCCGCCAGCCGCGACGCCAGGCCGGTCGAGATCGCGGTGCTCGGGACAGTGCGGATCACCGCCGCGGGATCCGAGCTCCGCAGCGGCCTGCGCAAGGCCCGCGAACTGCTGGCCTTCCTCGTCATGCACCCCGCCGGGGTGACCGGCGAGGCCATCAGCGAAGCGCTGTGGCCCGAGTCAGACCCCCGCTACGCGGCCCGCCAGCGCCACCTCGCCCTCCGCAAAGCCCGCGAACTGCTCCGCACCGCCACCGGCCTGCGCACGCCTATGTTCATCACCCTGGCCGGCGACCGGTACCAGCTCGACCCCTCCCTCATCGGAACAGACCTGTGGCGCTTCGACACCGCCCTGGACCAGGCCCAGGCCGCCACCGACCAGGACGACCAGCTCACCGCGCTGCGGCGCGCCACCGCCTGCTACCACGGCCCGCTCTGCGACGGAACCGCCTTCGACTGGACCGAACGCTACGCCGAGCCAGCCCGCCGCCGCGCCGTGGACGCCCTGGCCCGGATCGCCGGCATCCTGCAGCCCGCCAGCCCCGAACAGGCCCTGGCCACCCTGGAGACCGCCCTCGTCCACGACCCCTACAACGAGGCCCTCTACCAGAAGATCATGCACCTCCAGATGCGCCTCGGACGCCCCGACGCCGCACGCCGCACCCTGCGGCTCCTGGAGACCCGGCTCGCCGAACTCGGCCTCGCCCCGGACCCCGCGACCCGGCAGGCAGCCGGCGCGGCCGGGAATCAGGTCAGCCACCGTCCCACCACCACCACCAGCCCGCGCCCGTCATGAACCGCCGGCACCGCGGGACAGCCCGGGCGGGTGCGCCCGCCGCGGCGCCCCTTGAAGCACCCGGAAAAGGCACGCTAACATCCCGCGTGCGAAAATAGGGAAATGCGGCTCGCGCACCACATGACGCCTTTCCTCCTTCCGCCAGACAGAGCGTAGAACGCGCAGCGGCCGACAGTGAAGGACAGCTGCATGGCGGCATCGGTGCATGGCCGCGGGCCACCGCATTCAGTCCGGGGAAGGCCGCACTATGGCGGGAAGCCCGGCCGTCCGGCCGGGGTTCCGTTCCGCCAGCCGGTCCCCATGCCAGCCGGCATTCCTGCTGACAAGGGAATACCCGCCCGGCGCCGGCTCCCTGGCAGCGGCCGATCCGGACCTTCCGGCGGACTCCCGGACTGATACAGCACAAGGCGTATAAAACAATATAGGGAAGCGCCGGGGTGATAATAGGGTGCGGCTAATAACGGTTATTGAAATGCTCAGTAGCTGGCTCGTGTGCTTTGGTACAAGAGATTCGCGGCACGGATGCTTCCCCCGAGGTCCAGGCTGGGCAAGGTGCGCCGCACCGAGATCGGGCGCGCAGGCAAGGCTGGCGCGCCCGGGCACGGCGCCTCACCGAGCCCGCACGCTCGGCGAGGCCGGCGGGCCGCCGGCCGCCGGCAAATCGCGCCGGCGCACGCCAGGGCCCGTCATCGCGGCGCCGCGAATTGCGCATTCGCGTGCTGCGGAATGCGCGGCGGCGGCGCCCTATCGCGCCGGAATCCGAAGCCTTGTCCCGGAAAGCCGTGCAATTCCCGCCGGGAAATGGCCGGAAATCTTCTGGTACCGAAGGCGGAAAACCGTTGATGCGCGGGGAATACCGAGATAGCGTCGTCGTGTACCCGGAAATAGGGGAAAACAAAAAAGGGAAATAGCCGCGCGGGAACGGCCGCCCGGTGCGCGCCTTTCCCGCCCGCCCGCACCCGCCTTTCCGCAATACCGGAGAACCGCGATGACCACGACCGCCCCCGCCCCCCATCCCGCCAGCGCCGTTCCCCCGCGCACCACGCCGACCGGCCGGCTCGGCCAGGGCGAGCTGCGCCGCCAGGTGGCCGCCTGCCTCGCCGCCGATCCCGCCGGAGCTCACAGCCCGGGCTCGATCGCACGCGCGCTGGGCAGGTCCTCCGGCGCCGTCGGCAACGCCCTGACCACCCTCGCCGACCGGGGCGAAGCCGAGCGCATCGCCGGCAGCCCGGTGCGCTACCGCGCCACGCCGGCCACCGCCCGCGCCGTGAGCGCGACCCCGCCCGCCCCCGCCCGCCCCCGCAAGCCCGCGCCGCCCGCGCCGCCCGCCGCCGGCCCAGCCTCGCCCCCGCCCGCCTCGCCCGCGCCGACGGCCGTGACACGCCCGAACGGGCAGGCCTACCGCCCCCGCGTGCTGGCCGACATGCCTGACGTGACGGCGCTGCGCGCGCTGCGCGCGGCCGGCATCCCCGCCCTGCTGTACGGACCTCCCGGCACCGGCAAGACATCCCTGGTCGAGGCCGCCTTCCCTGACCTGATCACGATCGCCGGCGACGGAGACACCACGGTCGCCGACTTCGTCGGCGAGTACACCCAGCGTCCCGACGGCGCCTACGAGTTCGTGTACGGGCCGCTGATCAGGGCCATGACCGAAGGGCGCGCCCTGCTGATCGACGACGCCCCCCTCATCTCCCCCCAGGTGCTGGCCGTTGCCTACCCCGCGATGGACGGCCGCCGGGAGATCACCGTCAAGGCCCACAAAGGCGAGACGATCCGGGCCGCCGACGGATTCTACATAGTCGGCGGGCACAACCCCGGCGTCCACGGCGCGGTCCTGACCGAGGCCCTGTCCTCCCGGTTCAGCGTCCAGATCCAGGTCGCCACCGACTACGACCTTGCCCGCTCCCTGAAAATCGAGCCCAGGGCCGTCACGGTCGCCCGCAACCTCGCCGCCCGCCAGGCCAGAGGCGAGATCGGCTGGGCACCCCAGCTCCGCGAGCTCATCGCCTTCGACAAGATCGCCGGAGTCCTGGGCACCGACGCCGCCGTCGCCAACCTGACCGGCATCGCCCCCGAGGAAGACCGCGACGCCGTCACCGAAGTCGCCGCCAAGGTCTTCGGCCGCCCCGTCACCCCCCTCGCCCTCGGCCGCCAGATCTGACCCCCCGCCCCCTGCCCGCACGGAAGGACACCCGCGCCATGCCCGCCGCCGCCCACCTCGCCCCCGCCCCCGCCCCCGCGCCGCCGGCCGCCGCCGGCTGGCTGGCCCTGTCAGCCGCCCTCACCGCTCAGATCCCGCCGATCGCCGGCCGCGACGACCTGATCGTCACCTGCGCCCCCGGCGCCGGCCAGGGCGCCCCCGGATGCTTCGTCCCGGCCCTGGCCAGCGTCGAGCTGGACGGCCGCCACCTCGGCATCGACCCCGCCACCGCCGACCCCGCCCGCCCCTCGGACCGCGACCGGTACCCCACCTTGTGGGGAGTCATGACCCACGAAGGCGCCCACGCCGCCCACACCCGCTGGACCCCGCCTCCCGCCGCCGCCGCCGCCTTCGCCGACGCCGCCCTGATGCTCGAGGAATCCCGCATCGAGGCCGCCCAGCTCGCCCGCCGCCCCGGCGACCGGCACTGGCTGCGCGCCTCAGCCACGAAGCTGATCCTCGACGACTTCGCCGCACCCGCCGCCACCACATCCTGGGACGCCGGCCGCGCCGCCGCCCTGCTGATCGCCCGAGCCGACGCCGGCGTCCTCGACCCCGCCGAGACCGCCCCCGTCAGCACCGCCGCCGAGGCCATCCTCGGCACCGACCGCCTCGGCAAGCTACGGGACATCTGGCGCGCCGCGCACGCCACCGCCGACACCGACGCCCGCGCCATGATCAAGCTCGGCCGCCGCTGGTGCCGCATCCTCGGCACCGCCCCCGACACACCCCGCCCCGCCGACGACGACAGCACCGCCCCCGGCCCGCCGTCACCCCTGGCCGAGGCCATCACCCAGGCCGTCGCAGCCATCACCGCCGCCGACGCCCCCCCGCCCGCCCCGCCCAGCCGGGAAGCCGCCCGAGCCGCCGAGACCACCGCCCGCCGCCGAGCCTCAGCCGCCTCCTCGAAGGTGTTCGGCGCCGGCGCCACGGCAGCCGGCGCCACCCGCCCCCCGGCCGAGCCCGAGAAAACCGCCGCGCGCCGCCTCGCCCGCGCCCTGCGCGCCGCCGCCAGCCCCGAGCGCACGGCCACCACCGTGCACTCCGCCACCCCGCCCGGCCGGCTCCGCATGCGCGAGGCCCTGTCCGCCGACGCCCAGCGCGCCGCCGGCGCCCTCCCGACGGCTGCGCCGTTCACCCGCACCATCCGCCGCCGGGTACCCGCCCCGCCGCTGCGCGTCGGCATCGCCTGCGACGTGTCCGGCTCCATGAGCGCCTTCGCCGGGCCGGTCGCCTCGGCCGCCTGGATCCTCGCCCGCGCCGCCGGCGCCATCACCGGCACCCGCACCGCCACCGTCATCTACGGCGAGAAAGTCCGCCCCATCACCCGCCCCGGCCACATCCCCGCCGACGTCACCGAGTTCACCGCAACCGACGGCACCGAGAAATTCTGCCAGGCCATCGACGCCCTCGACGACGCCCTCGACCTCTCCCGCCCCGGCGCCGCCCGCCTCCTGGTCATCGTCAGCGACGGCGCCTACACCCCCGACGAGCGCGACGGCGGGCAGACGCGCATCACCCGCCTGGCCCGCTCCGGCTGCGGCATCCTCTGGCTCGCCCCCCGCAGCGGCTGGTCTGACCCCATGGACCACACCCAGGTCGCCGTCCTCGACGACCCCGCGGCCACCACCGACGCCATCGCCCGCGCCGCCACCCGCGCCCTGACCACCCCCGCCACCTGACCCCCACACAGACCACCCCCCAGGGAGCGAGCAGCCATGACCACCAGCCAGAACCCCAGCCGCTGTCCGGCACGCCGCCTAGGCGACCTGACCACCGCGATCATCGCCGCGAACTACCGCGCCGGCCTGACCCGCAGCCAGATCGAGGCACACGTCGCGAACATCCTCGACGCCAACCTTCGGCGCCACCCTGACGCCCGCACCCAGCCAGGCCCGGACGACCGCGTCAAGCCGGATCTCGGTCAACCGAGGTCCACGAGCACGAACGTGGTGACGCGGGCGGGTGCCTGGCCGGGGTGGGTGAGGGCGTGGACCTGTTTTCCGTACAAGACGGTGGCGGTGGTCGCAGGCGGGCAGGGCGCAGGCGGCGCGGGCGAGGATCCAGGTACCCCTGGCCTGGTGTTGCCGCGATGCTGTCAAGGCCCCCGACGGCACCGAGCAGCTCTGCCGCGCCATCGACGCCCTCGACGGCGCGCTCGGCCTGTCCCGCCCCGGCACCGCCCGGCTGCTGGCCATCGTCTCCGACACCTACCACACCCCCGAGGAAGTCGCTGGCGGGCAACGGCGCATCACCCGCCTGGCCATGACCGGCTGCGGCGTGATCATCCTGCGCCCTGAGGACCCCTTCGGCTGGGGTGACCAGCACGAGTGGACAGACGCCCAGGTCATCACCCTCACCGACCCCGCCGACACCATCGAGGTCATCGCTCAGGCCACCCGCGCCCTGAGCGCGTGAACCCCTGCCGCCTCGGGGCGGGGCGATCCCCCGCCCCGAGGACAGCCCAGCCCGCACTCATCAAGGAGCAACCCGGTGAACGACGACCGCATCACCTACGACCAGCTCAGCCCGCTCATCGACGGCCGCGACCGGCCCGCCGCCCACGCCATCGACAACGCCGCCCGGGGAGTCAACGCCACCGAGCGAACCATCCGCCAGATCACCGCGATGATCCGCGCGAAGCTCGACCAGATCGAGCAGCGCCTGGACTACGGCCTGAGCCTGAACGAACTCGGCGAGCTCCAGCGCATGCCCGCCGACCTCGACCGGGCGATCACCCTCCGCCACGCCCACTGGCAGGTGCTCGGCGCCCTGCTCACCGACACCGAGATAACCTCCCTGCAGCCCGCGCAGGCCGCCCCCGCGCAGGAAGCGAGCACCCGGTGAGCGGCCAGCCCGGCCACCGGCTCAGCGACCGCATCGCCCCCGAGGACACCTACCGCGCCGTGCTGCGCGGCATCGAGGACGGCGACCCCGCCATCCTCGGCGCCCGCCCAGCCCCCGGCCTGGCCCGCGACCTCGGCCTGGCCCACGCCGAGGACGAGGACGACGCTGCAACCGAGGGCGCGGACGTGCCGCAGGACATCACCGACCGGGCCACCGGGCTGAGCCGGCTGCTGTCCGAGCGCTGCTCCACCTGCATCCTGCGGCCCGGTGACAAGATGCACCTCGGCCCGGAGCAGACGGCCGCGTTCGTCCGGCAGGTGCTGGCCGAGGGCACCTATGTGGTCTGCCATCAGACTCTGACTTACGGCGACAACCCGGGCTTCGGGCCGGCGATCTGCCGGGGCTTTTTCGACGCCTACGCTGGCCGGTCACCCGCACTGCGGCTGCTGCGCGCTTGCCGGCGGCTGACCGAGGTCGAGCCGCCCCGGCCGGTCCGGCCCCCGGAAGGAGAGGGCCGGTGACCCGTGCCGGAGCGCGACGAGGCCCTGCCGCCGCAAGACATTGAAGAGGAGCCCGCTCAAGATCACCTGAAACGCAGGTCACGGCGCCGTATCGCCAATCGCTGCCTGTACGCGCGTAAGCGCCCGCCTCTGACGGCGGGCCAAATAGGGCGAGCGGGGTTCCTTGTGCCTCTCACACGATGGCCCGGAGAAAATACTTTTTCGGTGCCTGGCAAAAGATGCCGGATTCAGTTATCAGATCCCCGGTTCATTCCCGGTGAATGGCCGAGGCGCAATGGGTTCTGCCAGGTTACCGGATTCAGCCGTTCAGGTAATGCCGCAATTGCTTGACTGCTGCGCCACGCGGAGTGATGGTCGTCCAGACCGCAGGAAACCTCCCGGCAATAACCCGGAAGTAACCGGGCCGGGAAACCCCGAAAAGGAGTCACGCCATGGCCCCCAGGAAAAAGAACACCGCGCAGGCGCACGCGCCGCACAGCGGCCCGCACACGCCCCCGGCCCCGCCGCCCGCCCCGTCCGGCGGCCCCCCGGCCGGCAGCCCGGCAGCGGCCGTCTGGGCCGCGCTGACGGCCGGCCCCGGCGGCACCGCCGCCCAGATCGCCCGCGCCGCAGGGACCAGCCCGGTCATCGCCGGCCGGGAACTGGCCGCCCTCGAAACCAGTGGCCTGGCCACCCGGATCCCCGGAACCCGCAACGGCCGCGCCACCGCCCCGGCTACCTGGCAGCCCGCCCCCCAGCCGCAGCCACCAGCACCCGCAGCCCCTGATCCGGCACCTCCGGCCGGCCCCGAAGGCACCGCCACCACCCCGGCGCCGGCCCACGGCGGCGACCACCCCGCGCCCGGCGAGCCGGACCAGCCCTGCGACGGGAGCACGCCGGACGCCGACGCAGCCGCCCGCGCACCCTCGGACGACGGCAGCGCCGGCCCGGCCGCCCCGGACAGCGACCCGCCCGGCAGCGCCGCCGGCGACGGCCCGCCGCACGCCAGCAGCCCCGATGCTCCCGACACCGGCACCCCCGCGCCAGGGGAAGGCGCCAGTCCCGCTCCGGCCGGCGGGGAGCCGCAGCCAGCCGGCGAGGCCGGGATGCTGCTGCGCCAGGTGGCCTCCGCGGCGGCCAGCGCCGCCGAGGTCCTCGACGGCGGCGACACGGCCGCCGCGCTGGCCGCCGCGGACGCCATCTGCGCCGCCGCCGCCCAGAGCCGCCGCCTCCTCAAGACCGCCACCAGCGGCCGCACGCCCGGCGGCAGGACCAGCCCGGCGGCACGACCCGGCCAGCTGCGCGACCTCGTCCGGGCCCATCTCGCCGCGCACCCGGACGCCCACTTCACCCCGCACCAGATCGGCCGCGTGCTGGGCCGGTCCTCCGGCGCCGTCGCCAACGCCCTGGACCGGCTGACCGCCCTCGGCCAGGCGCAGCTCACCAGCGAGAAACCCCGCCGCTACCAGGCCACCCAAGCCGTCACCGCCACGGCCACCGAGACCTGACCCGCACCCGCCCTGCTTTTGCCGGGGACCAAGCGGTCCCCGGCAAAGCAGCGCAGGCCCCCTTACCCTCCTCCCAGGAAAGGACAGCCCGCCATGCCAGCCGCGCATCAGCCACCACCCGGCGCTCGCCAGCCCTCCCGGCCGGTACTTCGTAAAGGTCTTCACCTACGACACCCCGGCACAAGGGCGCAGCCCCGCCGAGATCGCCTTCGCCGCCTTCAACGACGCACCCGGCAGCGACGAGACCACGGAACTAGCCCGCCGGTACCGGCGGCGGCGGCTGCTGCGGTCACTGTCCGTCGGCGACATGGTCGTCGTCGGCGAAGTTCCGCTGACCGTCGACCGCGCCGGATTCAGCCCGCTGGCGGGCGCCTTCACGCCCGTGCTGATCCACGAGCATGGCACCCGCCCACTGCCGGTCACTAGCCGCGATCCCGCAGGACAAGCATCGCACTGGCCAGGAGAAGAAGGAGGTACCGCGCATGAGCCGCACATCTGACGGGCGCGTGCAGCGCCAGCCCGGCCACCAGGCCCCGGCCCCAGGTGCCCACGGCACCGAGGATGCCGCGCACGGCACTGGCACCCGGCTGCCGGGCGCCGGTGACGCACTCAGCTCAGGCCGCGACGGCCCGGCCAGCGAGCCGTTCACCGACGTGCTCGCCCTGCGGCCCGCGCCCGGAACGCGGGCCAGGCTGCTGGTCACCGCATGCGGTGACGGGCCGGGCACCGTGTTCGAGGGGTTTGCGGACGGCGACAGCCCCGGCTGGGTACTGGCCGACGGGGATGTCGTGCTGGACGTCACCTGCCCCGGCGGCCCGGGCTCCCCACCGGGCACCGACGTGACGATACGCCAGATGATCTGCGGAGATCTCGTGCCGGTGGCCGCATGGGAAGGGCTGGGATCAAGCTGGCCCGAGCAGGCCCGGCCCGCTGTTGCCGCCGTGATGAAACTGTACTCAGCCCTGGAGGGCGCTGGCGGCGAGATCTACCTGCAGCCGCCGGATCAGTGGCCGCCCGAGCCCCCGACGGCCCCGCCGCACGGGCCGCAGCGGCAGGCCACCGCCGATAGCCCCGGAGTCCCGTCGGGCACCCTGGCGCCTCTGCTCGACGCCGGAGTGCTGCGGCCCGGCGAGACCCTCACCTGGCGGCGCCGCAACATAGGCACCTCCTACACCGTGACCGTCTTGCCCAGCGGCGCCTTGCAAAGCACCGACGGCCGCATTCACGCCACCGTCTGCGCAGCCACCCGCCACGCCTGCGGGCGTCCTGGCCGCAACGGCTGGCTGACGTGGCGGCGGGCTGACGGCGCATCCCTGGACGACCTCCGCCAGCCGCTGCTGACCCGCTACCCGTGGCTGTATGCACCCAAGACCGCGTGAACCGGATCCGATAGCGGTACCGCAAAAGACGCCAAAGAGTCAGGCCGGTCGCCGGGGACCACTGCCCCAGCCACCGTGGCCGGATGCCGACAGAAGCAGCGCGCAAGGTCGCGCGCGAACGGGACAGGACCCATGTCACGGGATCATGCCTGCAACAAGGCTGAACCTTCCGGGGAACTGCCCCGTCGGCGACATGGCCGTCGTCGGCGAAGTCCCGCTGACCGTCGACCGCGCCGGATTCAGCCCGCTGGCGGGCGCCTTCACGCCCGTGCTGACCCACGAGCACGGCACCCACCCACCCGCTCCCGGCGCCCAGCCCGTCCCCCCGGCGGGGCGGCAGCGCCGGGCGGACGCTCGCGGGAAGGAACGGTGCCGTGACTGAGAAGGACCATGACGGTCGCCGGCGTGCCCGTGACCGCCCAGGCTGCCGATGGCGTGCTCACCGTCACGGCCGGCCGCTTCGACCCGGCCGCCTGCGGCCGGCGCGGCCCGTACCCCTCGGCGCTGCAGGCCTGGGACGAGCGCCGCGTGACCGCAACCACCCCCGTGCCTCGGCACGGGGCACGCCCCGGCGAACCCTGATCGATTCCCCCGGAAGGAGCCGAACCGGCCATGACTGCCCTTGAGTCCCCGGACTACCAGATCGCCCGCGACCGGATCAAAGGCAACCCGGTCATCAGCAAGATGGCAGCCGGCGTCGCCACGGTTCCGGTGGCCGAGCTAGCGCACGAGGACGGGACGCCCCGCTTCGAGTTCATGCAGCACGCCAACCGCGCCTTCGACACGGCCGAGTCGCAGAACGCGGCCAGCCTCTGCTACGAGCCGTACCCGGCGGACGCGCCGAGGCACCTCGGGCTGATCGCCGAGGCGGTGCTCGCCGAGCGCGCAGCGATCCGCGAGGCGGTCGCGTCCGCGATAGCCGCGCCCGGCACCGGCCCGGAGTCCGGCGACGTGACCCGGATCATCAAACGGCTGCGGGCCGGGGAGTCACCCGTGGCGATCGCCCGCGAGACACGGGCTCCCCAGTGACCTCGCGCGCTGCCCCGATCAGCCCGGTGGCATCGAGGCGGGGAGCGGGCCGATGGTGAACCCGTTCCCCCTTAGGTGAGGTCTTCAAGCCCGGCCGGCTGACGGCCCGGCTGTGCGGCGGGCCCGCGGCGGGCCGGCAGTCGCCGTGGCTGACCAGCGCCCGGACCGTCGTGGCCAGTTCCTGCCCGTCGTCGCGGCGCAGCAGCACCCGGCCCGTGTGCGGCTCGAACTGGCGCACCTGCCACTCGGCGCCGTCCAGCATCAGCCGGCAGCCCGCCGACAGCTCCACCGGGCCGCGAGGCGCGCCGCTCACCGCCGGTCCCGGGTTCCGCCGCGCCAGACCAGGGTGCCGTCCCCGAACGGCCCGGCCAGGTCGATGGCCAGGGCACGGTGCCAGATCAGGTGGATCGCGAACGCGCGGGCGATCACCGGGTAGCGGGTGGCCGCCGCCAGGTCAGCGAACCGCACCGGGCCGGCGGCGGCCGCGGCCAGCAGCTCTCCGGCGAGGCCGAGCGGGTCGCTCAGCGGCCGCCGCTGAGCCGACAGCGTGTCCAGGGTCGTCATCACGTACGGCCGCCAGCCGCCCACCACGCCATACCGCCACCCGCAGGCCAGGGCCGCCTCGTCTGCTGCGGGCGGCTCGGGTCAGCGCGGTAGCGGCAATTGCCGGACAATAGAAGGTACCGTTCACAGCGCCGTGATTCCGGGTTTCTCAAGGACAGGCGGTCTACAGGGGGTCGCATGGATCGGGAAGACTTGCACCTCGTGCCGCGCCGTGAGCTAGCGGCGATCCTGGACTATCTCAAGGATCCAGCGCTCCGGGGCGTGCTGGTGCTGGGCAAGCCGGGCACCGGCAAGACGACGCTGCTCGCCATGGCCGCGCAGGAGCTGTCAAGCCAAGGGCGGCCGGTCTTCGGAGTCCCGCTCGGCAGCGTGCGCTATCCGGGCGATCTCGGCGTTCGCATGGTGAACGCGATCGCAGCCTCGCCCTACAAGGACGCCGTCGATGTCGAGCGGACGCTTCGCAGCTCCCACGGTGACGTGCCGCTGACAGAGACGGCAGCGATCCTGAATCGTGCCAGCGCGAGACTGCCGTCACCGGTTCTCCTGATGGACGCCCTCGATGAGTCGGTCTTCCCGAGCCGGGTTGCCTCCGCGATCGAGCAGCTCAGTCTCGAACTGGACGACTGGAAGTTCGTCGTGGCGTCCCGTCTGGGGGCCGATGAGGAACTCCGCCGCCTGCGCAGCTTCAGCGTGCTTGAACTGCGAGGACTTGCCGGCGTGGACGCGGCCGACATCCTGCGTGCCTCCGCGCCGTCGCTGCCCGCGGACATTATTGCCCGCATCACCGAGTTCGCTGGCGGAAATCCGGTTCTCCTGCAGGCCGTAGCGCGGGATCTGCAGCGCTCGGCCTCGCTGGCCACGGCTGGCGACGGGGCTTCGTCGCTAGCGGACGCGCTCGAATGGCTGGTGAACGAGGCGGTCAGCGAGTCAGCGGACCCGGCGAAGCTCGGTGAGCTGCTTGAGGAACTCGCGCTGGCCGGCGGACGGGAGCGGATCGCGGCCCTGGCCGTGAAGTCGCGGATAACGGACGGCGAAGTCTCGCGTCTTCTTGATGCCCCGCGGGCACGCGCGCTGGTCGTGCTCGATGACCCGGCAGGGATGGCGGCGCTTTTCCATGACGCCTGCGGGACGTCATCATGTCACGGCAGGTTCTCACCTCCCCGTTCCGGCTCGCCGACCTCAGGTTCGGGGACGAGGAGGCGGAAGGCGACGAACTGCTGGACAAAACCTACGTCCACCGCCCGCACGTGGAAGCCATCCTCGGCCAGAAGCGCCCCGTCGTGGTGGGGGACCGCGGCTCTGGCAAGAGCGCGATCTTCCGCAGGCTGGCGGCAGGCGCCGCCTCCGCCGATGGTCACCCGCACGTCGGCATCTTGCCGGTGGCCAAGCCGTACAACCTGCTCCACAAGATCATGGTGGACGAGCCGGCATGGCTGGACACCGATAAGATCTGTGCGGCCTGGCTGGTGGTCGTCGCGTCGATGGTAGCGTCGGCGCTTCCCGCATCAGCGCCGAAGGAACTCCGCCGCGATGCCGTCGGCATCCGTGCCGCCCTCGGCCTCTCCGTACCACCCGCAAGCTTCCCGAGCCGCGCGTTTCACGCCGTCGCTCGCCTGTTCGGTGGCACGACGCTGAGGCTTACGGCCGGGCCGGCCCAGGTGGAGGTCACGCTTCCGTCTGGCAGTGGCGGCAGGCCGGGCAAGGCGCCCGTGGACGTCGATCGTTTCCTGGACGAAGCGAACAGCCTCCTGGGGGAGTCCGGGCTGCGAGCGGTTGTGATGGCCGACCAGATCGACGAGATAGCCAAGTGGAACCGGGACAAGCAGAAGGCAGTCGTGCGCGGCTTGCTCCAGGCGGTGCGGGACGTCCATCCGCGCGAGCATATCCAGTTCGTCGTCTTCCTCCGGACCGACCTGTACGCGCGGTGCGAAGTCGAGGAGAAGACCAAGCTGGTATCCAAGACGGTCACGCTCACCTGGGAGGAGGAGGACTGGCTCCAGGTCCTGGTAAGGCGCGTCCTGGCCAACGAGCCATTCCAGCGGCTCGCCTCCAGGCTCCTCAGCGCGGACGGCAGCACAGACATACCCGGAGCTCTCCAAGTGCTGTTTCCCCCAGAGATCGAGGGGCAGCCCGCCGACCGGTGGCTGATCGACTCACTGCACAACGGGAACGGCAGTGTCTCCCCCCGCCTGGCCGTCAACCTGCTCTTTCTGGTGGGTCAGCAAGCGGCCAGGCCAACGGACAGGGTGTCCACCCTCCCGCTTTTCTCCGCCGACGAGGCGGGCCAGGCGATGACGAAGCTATCCGACCTGAGCTTCGACGAGGTCGTTAGTGACTTCAAGGTGGCCCCGTCCTTCGTCCTGAGCTGCCGGGCAGGCAAGCTCGAAACCTTCGCCAAGAACGACGTCCAGGAGCTGTTCAACGAGGCGGAGGGAGACAAGGAAGAGCAGGTTCTCCTCCTGGAACGGCTTGGGTTCCTCGAACGCATAGTGCGAGAGCGCGGTCCCGTCCGCGAATCGCTCTTCCAGATCCCAAGGCTCTACACCCGCTGCTGGGACCACGCCTGAGCCCCACCGGCGGACGCTCGCGCTACTGCAGGCGGGCCGCTCGCGCACCGGCAGGCGGACATCCGGCCAGCCGTGTGAGCGCTCGTGCCCTGCGCAGATCGCCCGTTGAGCGCCAATTCAGCACTCCCTCACAACGCATATTGGCGGACATTACACGCCTGCCCTAGGGTTGAGTGGTGACGCTCTGTTATAACCTCGCCGTCTGCTGCGACAGCGACGTGCGCCGCCTCCACTTTCTCAACCAAGATGTCGCAAGCGACATTTAGGCGACATGGGTTTTGAGAAAGCGATATCGGAGATGTGGACCTACACACGGAATTGATCATCTAGGGGCGGGTGAAGCCCACTAGGTCTGTGCTGCCGCTGAAGCTTTCCTCGCGCACGACCTCGCCTGGCATCGGGGCGTCGATCATCGTGTCGTGGCCGGTGACGATGCCGACGTGGCCGGGGGCGGTCATGGTGCCGTCGGCGCCGGCGAAGAAGACCAGGTCGCCGGGCCGGGCCTGGGACGCGGGGATGCGGGTGCCGGCCGCCCATTGTTCCTGGCTGGTGCGGGGGATAGTGATGCCGGCGGCGCGGTAGGCCATCATGGTCAGCCCGGAGCAGTCGAAGGCGTCCGGGCCGGTGGCGCCCCACTGGTAGGGCTTGCCGAGCTGGGCCTCGGCGTAGGCGATGACCTTGCCGGCGGTTCCGGCGGGCAGCGGGCCGAGGGCGACCTGCTGGCACAGCGGGCTGCCGGCGGCGGAGATGGCCTGCGCGCCGCCGGCCGCGTAGCGGGCGGCCCAGTCCAGGACGTCGCTGACGTACTGGCTGGAGTGGTTGTAGGCGAAGAGCGCGGCCTGGATGTTGCCGGGGGCGCTGTGGGCTTTGAGGAACGCGGCGGCGGAGGGGATGGCGTCGCCGGGGTCGTAGACGTCGACGATCCCGTCGTGGTCGCCGTCGATGCCGTACCCGCCGGTGTGCTCGGATGCGGGGTGGATCGGGGTGCCGCCCCAGGTGTTCCCGGCCAGGCCGCCGATGCCGAATTGCATCGGCCCGGCCGCCCCGGCGGGGTTCGCGCCGGAATGCACTCCGGGGGCGTCGGAGCGGCCCTGGTCTGATTCGATTTCGCCGATGCCGGCCAGCACGGTCCAGGGGATGCCGTACTGGGCTCCGGCTTTGTGGTAGCCGGCGAGGTAGGCGGCGGGGATCGCAGCCGCGGCGGTGCTGGCGCGCGGCTGGGCCTGGCAGGCGCTGGCGGCCTGGCCGAGTATGCCGGCTCCGGTGCCGAGGAACGCCGCGGCCAGCAGCACCAGCGCCGCGGCGACGGCGACCGCGACCTGGATGCTGCCGGAGTCAGGGTGCGGGCGCATCAGCGGGGTCTTCTCCGGTGATCCCGCCGGCGGCGGGCCCGGCGTCCCAGACCGCCTGGCCGCTGCCAGCCCGGACCACGGTGACCGCGAGGTCATCGGGCACCTCGCTGCGCCCGCTGGCGGTGGTGACGAGCTGCCGGATCGGTACGGTGATGATCACGGAGCCGGGGGTGGAGGTCGCTGATCCGCTCGCCGGTCCCGGCAGCCGCCTGGCGGCCGTGGTCACGCCGGGCGAGGATCCCGGGCGTCCAGGCGGCCCGGGCGGGCGCGGGGCAGAGCTGGCTGGCGGTCATGCGGCGATGCGGGGCGAGCAGGCGGCGGTCGGCTGCTCACGGGACCAGGCCGCCGCCGTGGCGCGTGCCGGGGCCCGGGAGGAGGGTGCCGGCCCGGTGCCCGGCGCCCGCTGTGCGGGTGCGGGCTGGAGGAGTGTGCGGGCGGTGCGCGCGGCGGTGAGGATGAGCGCGGCGAGCGGCGGGATGGTCCGGGCTGTCGGGGTGGTGCGGTCAGTCATCGTGCTGCCTCCGCTGGCGGGTGCCGGGACCGCTGGCGTGGCAGCCGGGCGGGGGCGGTGGCGCCGGGGCGGGGGGATGCCAGGGCAGGCCGGTGCCGGGCGGGGTGCTGTCCTCGGCCTGCCCGCCCGGTGCCGTGGCGGGGTGCGGGGCGGGTGCGGGGCCGCCGGCCTGGGTGAGGCGCAGCCGTGGCCCGGGCTGCCCGGCGGGCAGCCAGATCGGGCCGGCGGGCCCGGCGTCGCGGCCGGCGGCTTCTGGTGTGGTGGTGGCGACGGGCACGCCGGGGAACGCGCCGGCGGGCCGCGCGCCCGGGCTGCTGCGGCCGGCGGTGCTGGCCAGGAGCGCCCGCAGGCCGGCCTCGCGGCGGGCTGTGGGGAGCCAGAACAGCACGGGGGTGGTGATGCCGGTGCGGGCGGCCAGGTCGCGGTAGCCGGGGAGCTTGGCGGCGACGCGGTGCAGGTTCTCGCTGCCGGTGTCGTATTCGAGGAAGAAGTCGGTCGTGACGGGCCCGCCGGGGGCGTGCTCGGTCCACTGACCGTAGCCGTCGGGGCGGGCCAGGTCACCCCACAAGGCGGCGCAGCGCCGCTCGGACCACCAGCAGGTCAGGGCGGCGTTCCCGGCCCGGCGGCCCTGGGCGGCGAGGGCGCAGAAGACCGAGTTGGCGCCGGCCGCGTGGGTGAGCTGGGCGGACAGGGCGATGGCCAGGGCCCGGTCGCGGCGGTAGCCGAGCTGGCCGGGGGTGATCCCGTCCTCGGCGGCCAGGAGACAGGCACCGGCTTCGTCGAGGACGAAGTGCAGCGGCGCGGACCCGGTCGCGGCGAGCGGGCGGAACCGGTCGATGGCGCGGAGCTGGTAGAGGGTGAGCAGCCGGGCGGTGGCGGCGCGGGTGGTGCCGAAGGCGAGCTGGGTGATCTGGGTGGTGGTCAGGACCCGGTGCTCGTGCAGCATCCGCAGCAGCCACCGGTCCCTGGCGGTGAGCCGGGCCGCGAGCGCGGCGGCCAGGCTTGGGCTGCGGGCCAGCCGCCCGCTCGTGCGGGCAGGGCGCATCGGGCGGCGCGGGCCGGTGGTCAGGGCGGAGCCAGCGGGCATGGGCGATCTCCGGGGGTCACGGGGCCGATGGTGGCGGGGTATGTGCAGGCGGGGGTCGCTGCCGCCGCGCGGCCCCGGCGGGGCGGCGGTGCGGGCAGCGCTGCCGCTGTAAGCGGCGCGGGCGGCGGCGCGGATCATCGCCGCGCGGCCGGGGACGGCAGGCGGCAGGGGCCGGGTGCGGAAGGTGAAGGCGGGTGTTTCGCCGCCGCCGACGACGAGGCGGGCGGCGGCCTGGTAGGCGCCGAGGTGGGACAGGTCGTGGGCGGTCAGGTTCGGGAGGGTGTGGCGTTCGAGGACGCGGGCGTCTTCGGGGCTGGCGGTGAAGATGACCTGGGACCGGGCGTTCGCGGAGATCCCCGCCGCGAGGTCGGGGGGGAGCTGGGCGAGGTTCTGGTGGGCCATCGTGATCGCGAGCCGGTAGGCGCGGGCCTCGGCGAGGAGGTCTTCCAGGGGGTAGGGCAGGTTGAGGAAGTTCTGGCACTCGTCGATGTACAGGCCCGCGTCGGCGCGCTGGTGCTGGGGGCTGTCGGCGCGGCGGGACGCGGCCTGCCACGTCGCGGCGACGAGGAACGACCCGACGAGCTGCGCGGTTTCCTCGCCGAGGGTGCCCTTGGGCAGCCGGGCCAGGCACAGCCCGCCGTGGTCCAGGACGCCGGTCATGGTGAAGGTGGAGGGCCCGGCGGCGATGGCCTGGCGGGCGAAGGAGCGGAGCAGGAACGCCCGCAGCTTGTTCATCAGCGGCCCGATCGCGTGCGCTTTGGATGCGTCGGACAGCTGCTCGTACCAGGTCCAGAACCCGGCCAGCACCGGGTCCCGGATCCCGGCGGTGAGCCGGCGGCGGTAGGCGTCCTCGGTGAGCAGGGCGGGGATGTCGGCCAGGGTCACCTGCCCGGAGCCGGGCGGGACGGACTGCAGCAGGGTCAGGCACGCGGCGCGGAAGATGTCGTCGGTCCGCGGTCCCCAGAACTGGCTGAAGATGCGGCGGAAGATCCCGGTGACGTTGTCGGTGATCACGTCGTGGTCGGTGCCGCTGCCATCGCCTTGCAGCACGTTCAGGCACGGCGGCGCGGCCTTGTCGGCGGGGTCGAGCAGCACGACCTTCCCCGCTGCTTCCGCGGGGAGGCGGGCGAGCAGGTCGGTGACGGCGTCGCCCTTGGGGTCGACGAACACCACCCCGCGGCCTGCGCCGGCGTCGGCGAGGATCTGGCCGGTGATCAGGGTGGTCTTGCCGGTGCCGGTGGGGCCGATGACCCGCAGGTGATGGCGGGCGTCGGAGACGGCGATGCCGACCGCGCGGGGCACCCCGGTGTCGCTGACCCCCAGCGGCCGGGCATCCGGGCCGGGCGCCGGGACGGCGGGCGGCGGGGCGATGGCGCGGGCCCCGGCGCGGCCCAGGCCCGGGAGGGAGGGGTCGGCGGGCAGGCGGGCGATCGCGGCCAGCTCGGGTACCGACAGCAGCCCGCCGCGGCGGAACCGGCGGGCGGCGATCTGCGCGGCGGGGTGGCGGAGGTGGCGGCGGGCCAGCCAGTTCCGCCCCGCGTACAGGGCGGTCGCTGAGGCGAGGCCGTGCGCCAGTCCGCGCAGCCGCGCCCGGGCCCGCGCCCGGGCCGCCTTGTCCCGCAGGCGGCCCCGCGCGGCCGGGACGGCGGTGGTGGCGGTGGCGTAGCGGATCTGGGTGTCCCACTGCGGCCCCGCCGACTTGATGACGCTGGCCCGGATCTCGGCGGCGAGCTCGGGGTCGGAGCGGGCCGCGGCCCGGCCGGCGGGGCCGGGGTGGCCGGGGGTGAAGGCGTCCAGCAGCCGGGAGGACAGCCGGGCGGGGCGTCCGGTGCGCAGCTGCCGGGCGGCGCGGCGGGCGCGGCGCAGCCGGGCCCCGGTGACCGGACGGGCGAGAACCTGCACGATCGCGTGCTCGCCGCCGGCGAGGCCGCTGCCGGCGGCGGCGAGGGCACGCAGCGGATCCGCCTCGTGATCGGTCTTGAGGGGGAGAACCTCGGTGCGGGCCAGCCGCAGCGTCCCCCCGGTCGCCAGCGCCCCGGGCGGGAACGGAGGCGCGGCGGGGGCGGTGATGGCGTGGGCGCCGGGCCAGGCGGCCTCGATGGCCCGCTCGATCATCCCGGGCGGCACGGTCCCGGGGACCCACACGCTGATCGTCATGACGGGGCCGGCCCAGGCGTACTCGAACCCGATATGCGGCTGGCCGTGCCACAGCCGGGCCCACGGGGGGCGCAGCAGCCCGGTCAGGTGCCCCCACAGCGCCTGGCCGCCGGCCGGGTCCGCCAGGGGCGGGGCCAGCACCGTGATCACCCGGGCATCCGCGGCGAGGGCGGCGTGCTGCCGCCGCCGCAGCCACCTCCGGGCCGCCGCCACCGTGATCAGGGCGGCGGCCAGCACCGGCCCGGCTACCGGGCCCTGGTGGCGGGCGGCTTCCAGCAGGACGCGGGCGACGTGCGCGGCCACCGCGCCCGGGCCGGTCAGGTACCGGCCCAGCGGGCCGGCCGCGGCAGCAGTACCCGGCGGGCCGCCGGCTGCCCGGATGACCGCGGCGAGGCTGCGGCCCGTCACAGCGGGCCGTCCTCGTCCGGGCCGCTGCCCTGGCCGGAGTAGCGGCCGGGCACGTCATCTCCCGACGGGTCCGGGTCGTGCCAGGGCCCGGGATAGCCGGCGGCTTCCAGCGCGGCCAGCTCGGCCGGGTCGCTGGTGCAGAGAAGGTGCTCGGCGGGTGAGGCGAGGGCCTGGAACGACACCCGGGCGGACGACCCGCAGGCCAGCAGGCCCTCGCCGCGGCCGGCGGACAGCAGCAGCGCCTGCTCCCCGGCGGAGAGCCGGAACGCCGCGGCGGCGAGGCCGATGGCCTGGGGGGCCTGGCGGAGCAGCACCTGGGTGGCGGCGTTGGCGATCACGGCGCGGCCCAGGTCGGAGCCGAGGACGTCCTCGGCGTCCTGGGTGACCACGGCCAGGCCGGCCCAGTGCTTGCGGGCCGCCTTGGCCATCCGGAACAAGAACCGGGCGCCTTCGAGGCTGCGCATCAGCAGCCACGCCTCGTCCACCACGACCAGGCGGCGCCGGCGGGCGGCCGGGTCGGACACCTGCCGCCACACCGTGTCGAGGGCGAGCAGGGTCGCGACCGCTTTCAGCTCGTCGGGGACGTCGCGGAGGGAGAACACGACCAGGTGCCCGGCGGGGTGGGTGGTGGTCGGCCCGCTGAACATCCCGGAGTGGGTGCCCTCGGTGAACGGCACCAGCCGGTCGGCCAGCAGCACCGCCGCGTCGCTGCCGTCGGCGCGCAGCGCGGCGGCCAGGTGCCGGAGCTGGGGGGCGGGCCGGGCCCAGGTGCGGGGGTCGGCGGTGATCCCGGCGTGGTGGTAGGCGGCCATGATGGCCCGGTCCAGCGCCGCCCGCTCCGCCGGGCCCGGCTGCCCGCCCAGCAGCACGCCGATCACGGTGTGCGCGAACAGCGCCCGGCGGGTCAGCGCGTCCGCGCGCGGCCGGGCACCGGGCGGGAGCGCGGGGAGGTCGAGGGGGTTGAGCCGCACCCCGCCGACGCCGAGGTGCAGGTACGCGCCGCCGGTGCCGGCGGCGAGGCGGGCGTACTCGTCTTCGGGGTCGATGATCCAGCACTCGGTGCCCTGGTAGGCGTTGCGGAGCACTTCGAGCTTGGCGAGGTAGGACTTCCCGGCGCCGGAGCAGGCGAGGGTGACGGAGTTGTGGTTGTCCTGTGCCCACCGGTCCCAGGCGACCAGGCCGGGCCCGGCGGTGTTCGCGCCGTACAAGATGCCGGGCAGCGGGTCGGGGTCGGCGGGGTCGCGGGGCAGGTCGGGGGAGGTGAACGGGAACGCCGCCGCCAGAGCCGCGGTATCCATCGTGCGGGTGAGCCTCAGGGCGTCGGTCCCGGCCGGGAGGGTGGTGACCCAGCCCTGGACGGCGCGGAAGGTGGCGGGGCAGGTGACCAGCAGCAGCGAGCTGGCCACCGCGCGGACCGCGGCGACCTCGTCGGCGAGGTCGTCTTCGGTGGCGGCGTGGACGGTCAGGTACAGGCCGAGGCGGAACAGCTTCCCCTCGCCGCGGGCGAGCCGGTACGCCAGGTCCCGGGCGTCACCCGCGGCGGCTTCGGTGTCCGGGTCGTCGAGCTGGCCCCGGTCCGCGGCGGCGCGGCGCCCGGATTCCAGCCGGGCCCGCTGCCGGCGCAGCCGGTCCGCCGCCGCGGCATGGGGAATGGGCTCGATGTGCAGGGCGACGTCGAGGCGGCCGGGGTAGGACAGCAGCGGCTCCAGCCAGCCGGGGCCGACGTCGGCGGGGTAACCGGTGACCGCGAGGGTCGCGGCATAGTCGCCGCCGATCCGCAGGTGCCGGGCGGCGACCTCGACGTCCGGCGGCCCCGGCACCGGGTCCGGGGCCGGCTGGCCCGCGGCGGGCAGGGCGCGGCGGCGCGCCGTGCGGGACAGGTTCATGGCAGGGTCCCCGGGCTGGTGACGGGCTGGCCGGGGACGGCGAGCCGGCGGGCGCGGATGCCGGTGCCGGGGTCGGCGGCGGCGGCGAGCAGCGCCATGACCTGGCCGCCGTCCAGCACGCTCACGGTCAGGTCCGCTGCGCCGAGCAGCCGTGCCGCGTCGGCGGTCCGCTGCGCGGCGCGCAGCCCGCCGCCCCCGCCGCGGGCCGCGCCGGGGCCGGCGCGGCGGGGCTCGCGGGTGATGAGCAGGACCTGGCGGGTGAGCAGGTCCCGGCCGCCGGCGAGCCCGGCGAGGAACGCGGCGTGATCGAGCGCGGCGGCCTCCAGGGCCGGGTCCGGGAGGGCCGGTGCGGTGTCTTCCAGCTCGGCGACCGCGCCGGACAGGTCAGCGTGGCCGGCCCGGATGAGGATCTGGACGGGGCCGGTCAGGGAGTTCAGCCACCGGCCGAACGCCGCGGTCAGCGCGTCCTGCTCGGCCGGGGTGCGCAGCGCGAGGTTGACGGTGGACACGGCGGCGGCGACGGCGGTGCCGCCATCGCCCAGACCGATCACCCCGTCACCGGCCACGGCCCGGTACAGCGGGTCCAGCGGGGCGGGGGCCCCACCTTGCCGGCGGGCCAGCTGAGGGCCGGCCCAGGCGGGCGCGGCGGGGATGCCGCCGGGGGCGGTGACGAGCCGGCGCGGTGAGCGGGCGTGGCGCCACGCGGCGGTCAGGAAGCGGTCCAGGCTCAGCCCGTCCCGCTGCCCGATGACCAGGGCGGTGGCCGCCACGGCGACGGGCGCGGTCAGGACGGCGAGCACCGGCGGCGCCACCAGGTGCCGGGTGGCCTCGAACGCGGCCCAGATGATGACCGCCGCGACGGCGAGGATGGCGACCTGGCGGGCGGTCAGCCCGGCCAGGATCTTGTCCGGGCGCTCGATGTCGGCGGGGATGGGGGTGCTGGCGGGCGGGTCGTAACTCACCGGTGATCACCTTCCGGGACGCGCGGCACCAGGGGCGGCAGGTGCCTGGCGGCGGGCAGAGGGCCAGGGCCTGCCGCCCGCCGCCCGGGGGCTGCCGGGCGGGGCGGGAGCAGGGGGAGCTGGCGGACGGGCGGCAGTGGCGGCCGGGCCGGGCGGGCTGGGCGCTGCGGCGGGGCCGGGGCCTGCCGGGGGCCGGGCGCGCCGCTGCGGGGCACGCGGCTCACCCCGAAGGAGGGCAGGACGCGCTGGCCGGGCCCCGGCGGGCGCGGCGGCATGCCCGGCAGCGGCGCCGGGGCCTGCCCAGGCTGGCTGGGGACCGGCCGGGCCTGCGCGGGCAGCCGGGCTCGCTGCCGCGGGCCCGGGCCGGGCCGAGCGGCTGCGCGGCCAGGCGCCGGGGGCCGGGGCCGCGGGCTCCCGCCCGGCCCCGGGGATGGTGCCCCAGGGCGGCCCGGGCCACTGCCTGGCTGTCCGCGGCCAGGCCCGGTGCGTGTGCCGGGCCCGGCCGCCGGCCTGCCGCCGGGCGGTGCGGCGGGTCCGCCCGGTCCGCCGCCGCGTGGCCCGGCGGGGCCGCTTCGGCCCGGCCCTCCTCCGCGTGGCCCGGCCGGCCTGGGGCCCCGGCCGCCCGCGGCGGAGGGGGGCCGCCTGGCGCCGGCTGCTCCTCGCAGCAGCGGCCTGACGCGGGACAGGGCCGCGGCGTAGAAGGCGAACCTGGCGGCGCGGCGGACCGGGCCGGGGCCGAAGGGGGACAGCACGGGGCGGCTGATCCACCAGGGGATCCGCATCATGATGTACAGCAGGCAGATCGCGGTCAGCACCGGCAGCAGGCTGGTGCTGGCGCCGTGCAGGGGGATCCACCCGGCGGCGGAGAACACCCGCACCGCCGCGGTCAGCACCAGCGCCTGCGCCACCTGGATGGCCAGGACGGCGGTGAGGGCCCGCCACCACCAGCGGGCCGCCCACGCGGTCTGCGGCAGCGCGTGGCAGGCCAGGGCGAGCGGCGCGGCGGCGGTCAGCAGCACCAGCGCCATCAGCCGCAGGACGTACACCACCACGAGCACCAGGGCCAGCACCGCCCCGGCGAGGGCGAGCAGCGTCAGGAAGATCCCCCCGCCGGACAGCGGCGCGGTCAGGGCGCCCAGCAGGGCCGAGGCGGCGGTGGCGGGGGTGACGCCGTTCCCGGCGAGCGCGGCGGACAGGGCGTCGGCGATGCTGGTGGCCTGCGAGATCAGGGCCAGGGAGAGGCTGGCGGTGAGGAACCCGGTGACCAGCCGGGGGGCGATGTCCTTGGCCGAGTAGGAGGTCTGGAGGGTTTCGTGGCCCATGACGATGACGCCGCCGATGATGACCAGCAGCACGTACGCGGAGCCGGCGATCGCCAGCGACGTCGTCCACATGCTGCGGACAGCGGGGATGGCGCCGGCTTGCGGGGACGACAGCAGGGTCTCGCCGACCAGGGTCAGCAGCGGCCTGAGCGCGTCGCGGGCCAGGGCGGCGAACCATGACGTGATCGCGTTCCCCATCTCGCAGCTCACGTTCAGGAACCCGCAGCCGGAGCTGCCGCCCGCGGCCGGCGCGGGGGCCGGGCGGGGGCTGGCGGCCGGGGAAGGCGGGGAGGACGGGTGCGCGGCCGGCGGGACCGGGGTGGCGAACGCGGCCAGGGCCGCGGCCGGCCGGGTCGGCGCGCGTGCCGGGGAGGCGGCCAGGGCGAGCGCGGCGCAGGCGGCCAGCAGGCCGGCGGCGAGGACCCCGGCCGCTGCCCGGCGACGCGGGCGCGCAGCCTGGCGGGCGGGGCGGGTCATCCGCCGACCAGGGACTTCAGGACGGTGACGATGACGGGGGCCAGGATCGCCAGCCCGTAGCCGATGGCGGCGGAACGCAGCGCGGTCTTCGCGCGCTCCACCTCGCTGGGGTCCCCGCCGGCCATCAGGTACCGCAGCCCGCCGATGGTCAGGAACAAGGTCGCCAGGCCGGCCAGGATCCCGGCAATCCACCTGGTGATGTTCCTGATCACCTGGGCGATCGACGCGACGGCCAGAACGTGGCCGGCTGTCCCGGCCAGCGCCGGCTGCGCTGCGGCGGTCAGCGCGGCCGCGGCGGCCAGGGCGGTGACAGCGGTGACGGCGGCGCGGGCGGCGAGCCGGGCGCGGCCGGCGGGTGCCCGGCCCGGGCGGCGGGATGCCGGCGCTCGCCGCGGCGGCCGGGGTCGGGCGGAATCCATGGCGCTTCTCCTCGGGTGCGGGCGGCGGGCAGTCGGAGCGGGGCGGCCCGGGGCGGGCGCGGGGCCTTACCTCCCTTCGCGGGCGGGAAGGCCGGCCGGTGTCAGCGGGTGCGGTGGCGCCCGGCCCCGGGCCGCCGCCCCCGGCGGACTGGCCGGGACGCGGCGAACCCCCGCACTTACAGAAATCCGGTTTCCGGAGCTGTTTTTCACCCCGGGCATGTCAGGAATCGCTCAGGAGGCCGCCGCGGATCGCCTCGGTGATGGCTTTCTCGGCTCTTTTCCGCCGGTTGCACAGGGCGCTGTGGCTGATTCCCAGTTCGCCGGCGATCCGGGCGAGCGGAATGCCTTCGAGGCGGTTGCGGCCGATCAGCTGGGCCTGGGCGGGGGACAGGACGCCGCGGGCGACGGCGGCGGCCAGGACGAAGTCGGGGTGTCCCCAGGGCAGGTACGGGGCGTCGCAGCTGTCGGCGAGATCGCGGCGAGCGGCGGTGTAGCGGGCGTCGGCGCAGGCCAGGGCCTGCCCGGCCCGCCACGCGGCCCAGCACAGCCGGGACGCCAGCGGGACGCGGTCCAGGTCGTCGGGGTCCAGGCCGCGCATCGCGGCGAGGAACCCGGCGAGGATCTCGGTCTGCAGGTCGGCGGGATCGCCGCGGTAGCCGGCGGACAGGGTCGCGGCGGCGCGGCGCAGCCCGGGCATGGCGACGCCGACGAGGCCGACGACCCAGGCGGCCGAGCCGGACCGGGCACGGCGGACCAGCTCGGCCCACACCTTGTTGCGGTCACGGGCACCGGTCGCCGGGTGCAGCAGAAGTGCCCGCAGCTCATCGAGGGGGACCAGCCGGTCGGGCAGGCCGGAGGCGAGGGAGGCGGCATGCAGGGCCAGCGGCTGCGGGCCCGTGATCAGCGCCCGGAAGGACGCGTCGGCGGAATCCAGCGGGCTGAGCGTGCCGCCGCCGGGCTGCGCGGCGGCCAGCATGGCCGGCGGGACCGGATGGCAGGCTCCGGCCCGGCGGTCCGGGCGGTCGGGCCTGGTGTCATCACGCATGAAGGGCTCCTGGTCACGGGAAGCGGATGGGTGCGGATACCCATGCAGCCAGCCGCCGTTGACCTGGCGTGTACCTGCGATGAACCCCTGGCCGCCCTCCCGCGGACCTTCCGCCGGCCTGGCGCTGACCACCCGCTGACTGGCAGTGACCTGGCCGCGCGCGGGCGGCATCCGGTCCCGGCCGCGGGCCGGGACAGCCCGGCGCGGCCGGGGTCAGGCTCGCCGCTGGCCTGCTGTTTCGCGGCCAGGTCCATGAGAGGTACACGGCAGGTACACGCGAGGTAACACGTGGCCGGAGGAGCGCATCAGGGGTGTGGCTTTGTCAACCTGATCCATTTCAGAGTGCTACGGCCAGGGGGTGCGACTGACCACCGCGGTTATTTCCCGCGGATCACCTTGATCAGGCTGAGCAGCGCCAGCGCGGTCATGATCGCCGCGGCGATGCGGGTGATCACGGTGAGCGGGATGCAGCGCAGCAGGGCACGCCCGCCGACGATGGCCAGGCCGGCCACGGCCCGCAGGCACAGGACGCTGCCTGCGGCGACGGGCAGGGGGTCGTGGTAGCTGGCGGCGAGGTTCGCGGTGACGATCTGGGTCAGGTCGCCGAACCCGGCGCCCAGGATCACCGCGAAGCTGGTCCCGGCGACCCGGGCGAAGGCCGGCGCGCGGCCCCCGGCGAATCGGCCCGGGCACCGCCCGCGACGAGCAGGCGGGCCACGTGCCAGCAGCTGTTAGCCGGCCGCGCTGCCCGGCGGCGCGCCGATCGAGCCGCCGGGAACTTCGAGGTCAGCGCCGACGTCGATCAGCAAGCTCGCGACGCCGGCGTCGTCGCTGCTCGCCGTCCAGTGCAGCGGCGTCTCGCCGTGATCCTCATCCGTGCAGCGAGCGTTCAGGTCCGCGGCGGCGTCGATGAGCATGCCCGCCACGCCAGGCCCGTCCGGGAAGTAGCCGGGCCAGCCGCAGACGACTGCAGCGGCGTGCGCCCCTTCGCGACGCTGCCGAGCCGTGACGCGGCCAGGCCCGGGTTGCCGGCCAGGAGCCGCTGCACTCCGGCCGCGTCGTCGGCGCGGATCGCGGCGATCGTGGCAGCGAACTCGCTGTCAGTGGTCACCGGTCACCCCGGAGCCGGGCCGTGGCTCGCGAACCGGAAGCTGCGCACAGCAGCACGACAGATCACCGCAGGTCACCACCCGCATACCCCGGTCCACGACGCACCCGCAGCCGGCACAGCGAATCTCCACGTGCCCGAGCGTACGAGGCCTGCGGTCCGCGGTCCGCCAGCGGAACGCCCGCCAGGGCTGCCTGCCGCCAGCATCTCCGCGAAACCACCGCAGCATCCGCCGGGGACTACATGCCCGCAGCATCCCGAAGCTCACCCGCGCTTCACAGCAAGCACCGATGCGCGCCAGCCGGCAAGTAGCTGCACGAACCGACATCACAACCGGCAGGCAGGCGGCCCGACCCACATCTGCAGCGGACCCCCACATTGGGCAGCCAGCCATTCCTGCCGCCTCGGCGTTATTTCGCGGCCGGACGTGAAAAAAGGCCCCGGAAACCCGATTTCCTTTATTGTCAGCGGATCGTGCGGTGGCCGCGGGGCCAGCCGCCCATGCCACATCCAGCAAGTCACATAGGCCCGGTGCCCGCGCCCGCCGTGCCCTGCCCTGCAGATACCGGCGGACAGCCGTCTGGCACGGGCGTCAGCGGCCTGGGGATCGGCGTGCCGGTCAGCATCTGGCCGCACGCCCCGGTCCCGGGCAGCAGCCCCGGCCCCGGGCCGGGATGCGCGCCCTGCGCCTCGTGCGCGCGCGGGGGCGGCGGCCCGGACGCCGCGCAGATCATCACCGCGTTCTCCCGGCCCGGTGAGCTGGTCGTCATCCCCGGCGCCCGGGACGGCGTGCTCCTGGCCGCCGCTGCCGCAGCCGGCCGGCGTGTCCTGGGCCTGACCCCCGGGCCGCGCTCCCGCCAGCGGGTCCTGGCGTGCCTGGGCGGCCTGGACCCCCGGCTGCGCCCGCTCGCCGAGGTCCGGCCCGGCGGCACGGCCCTGCTCCTGGAGGCCGGCAACCCCGAGGCCGGGCAGGCGGCCCTGGCCATCACCGGGGGCGGCGGGCCTGCCGCGCCCCGGACCTGCCCCGGTGAGCCTGCCGCCGATCCGGGCGTGCTGTACGCGGCCTGCCAGCGGGTGCTGCGGCCGGGCGGAGTGCTGGCCGTGATCACCGCCAGCACCCCCGGCCCGGGCGGGCTGCGCGATGACCCCGGCGAGGCGATCACCCGGGCCCGCGCCGCCGGGCTCATCTACGCCCAGCACATCGTCGCCCTGCACGCCCCCATCCGCGACGGCCAGATCACCCCCGCGCCCCGCGGCGGCGGCCGCCCCGGCGAGGTGGCGGGCCTGGCGGCCGTTCACGCCCGCGCCCACAGCGACTTCCTTGTCTTCACCCAGCCCGGAGGAACCCCGCGATGACTGACCCCCGCCCCCCGCGCGCTCCCCGGCCCGGCCACGCCAGCACCGGACCGGACCGTGAGCCGGCCCCGCCGCTGTCGGTGTGGGCGACCGCGCAGCAGGACGCCCGGACCCAGCGCCGCGGCCGGTACCTGCCCGCGTCCACCGCCCACCCGGCCAAGATGCTCCCGGCGATCGCCGCCGCCGCGATCACCCGCTACACCCAGCCCGGGGACCTGGTCGCCGACCCGATGTGCGGCATCGGCACCACCCTGGTCGAGGCGATCCACCTCGGCCGCGACGCCATCGGCATCGAGTACGAGCCCCGCTGGGCGCGGCTCGCCGCCGCCGGCGCCGCCCACGCCCGCGCCCAGGGCGCCACCGGTCACGCGGACGTGGTCTGCGGCGACGCCCGCCAGCTCCGGCCCCTGCTGCCGTCCGGCACGGCCGGGCGGGCCGCGCTGGTCGTCACCTCACCCCCGTACGGGCGCAGCGTCCACGGGCAGGTCCGCGCCGAGCCCCGGGCCGGGGGCGGCGGAGTGGAGAAATACGACAACCGCTACAGCGACGACCCCGCCAACCTCGCCTGCCACGGCCTGGACGACCTGCTCGCCGGCTTCACCCAGATCCTGGCCGGCTGCACGGCGCTGCTGCGCCCCGGCGGGACCGTCGTGGTCACCGCCCGGCCCTGGCGGCAGCGCGGCGAGCTCGTCGACCTGCCCGGCGCCATCCTCGCCGCCGGCGCGACCGCCGGGCTGATCCCCGCCGAACGGTGCGTCGCGCTGCTCGCCGGGCTCCGCGGCCAGCAGCTGATCCCCCGGCCGTCGTTCTTCCAGCTCGACAACATCCGCAAGGCCCGCGCCCGCGGCGAACCCTGGCACCTCATCGTCCACGAGGACGTCCTGATCTTCCGCACCCCCATCTTTCCCGGCGGTTCGCCCGAACTCAAGGGTCCTCAGCGCGAACTCAAGGGTGCAGCCCGGCGATTCTCCCACGGCGATGCTCGGGTTGCCGGGGAACTCGGGGCGGCTGCTTGATGCGCCGATCCGTGCAGTTTCTCGTCGCATTTTCGGCGGCTGGCTCGTCCCTGCTGGGCGGCGGTCTCGTATCGGAGTGCCGGACTATCGGGCGGCGCTACGGATCACCCGCGATGCGGAATATGGTAACCGCGCGGTCCAGGGTCTGGTTCCCGGCTCAACGCCACGCCTGCATCCCGCGGGCGTGGAACAATTCGGGCGGACAGGCGGGGCTAGGAGGGCCGGGCAATGGTGAACGAGCTGGTTAGCTTCCAGCGGATGCTGGCGCTGGCACAGGTCAGGTCCGGTGCGGGCGACTGGGCTGAGGCCGCGCTGTTGTGGGAGCAGGTCGTCGCGGCCAACCCGGTCAACGGGAGTTACTGGGCGAGCCTGGCAGCGGCCCGGTTCGCGGCGGCTGACTACCGGGCTGCGGCAGATGCCTACCGCCGGGTGCTGGACCTTGGCGTCCGGCCCGCCGAGCGGGAACACGAGGTGTTTCCCGGCGAGGTGCATTACCTGATCCCCGGTGAGGTCGCCTACAGCATCGCCTGCTGTTACGCCCGCCTTGGTGAGGCCGACACGGCCATCGGCGAGCTCGCCGCAGCGCTGGACAGGGGATTCCGCGATCTTGACCGTCCGCGGTCCGACGAGCACTGGAAGCCGCTGCTGGCCGACCAGCGGGTCCGCGGCATGCTCGGCATCGTGGATGCCGCGGGAATGTCCCGGGACGAGGGCTGGCAGGCCGATCTGGCGTTCTTCGCCCGCGAGGTCATTCGCCGGGCCTACGCGCCGTTCGCGCAGGTGACGCAGGAGAGCTTCAGCCAGCAGGTTGCCCGGCTGAACAGCCAGATTCCGCACCTGACGGACCTGCAGATCATGGTGGAGATGGCCCGGCTGGTACGCCAGCTCGGCGACGGGCACGCATTCGTCCTTCCGGCAAAGGCCGACCTAGAGCAGTTCCGCGCACTGCCGCTAGATGTCTACCTGTTCGATGAGGGCACGTTCGTGACCGCGGCCGCAGCGCGGTACCGCGACATTCTGGGTGCCCGGATCGACCGGGTCGGCGGGCACGACACCGCCGCAGTGATCGACGCGGTGGGCGGCATCTTGAGCCGGGATAACGACCAGCAGGTACGGTTCTCGGCGCCGGGCTGGCTGCGGCTGACGCCGGTGCTGCACGCGCTCGGCCTGATCGAGGATCCCGGCGAAGCGACGCTGACGGTGACACTGCCGGGCGGTTCTGCCCGCGAAGTAGCCGTCACCGCCGAGCCCGCCCTGCTGGGCCGGATGATGCCGCCTTACCCTGATGGCTGGATCGACCTGCCGGACACGCTGGCCGTCCCGCGCCCGCTGTATCTGCGTCACCGCGAGCTGCCGTACTGGTTCGAGTACCTGCCCGCCGAGGATCTCGTCTACTTCCAGTTCAACAGCGTGAGGGATCATGCTCAGGAGCCGTTCGGGAAGTTCTGCGACCGGCTGTTCGGCTTCATCACGGCCCGCGGGCCCGGCAGGCTGGTCATCGACATGCGCTTCAATGGCGGCGGCAACACCTTCCTCGGCCAGCCGCTCCTGCATCACCTGATCGCCTGCCCGGTTGTCAACCGGCGCGGCGCGCTGTTCGTGATTATCGGCCGGCTGACCTTCTCCGCTGCGCAGAACGTCGCCACTGCCCTGGAAGCACACACCCAGGCGACCTTCGCCGGCGAGCCGACAGGCTCACGGCCCAACTTCATCGGCGAAAGCGTCCCGTTCGAGCTGCCGGTCAGCAAACTGCAGGTCAACGTCGCTGACCTGTACTGGCAGACCGGGTACCCGATGGATTACCGGCCCTGGATCGCCCCCCAGCTTTACGCGCCGCCCACCTTCGCGTCCTTCAGCCAGAACCGCGATCCCGCGCTGGCGGCGATCCTCGCAGCTAGCGAACAGCTGCCCGGCACCTGACTTGCGGGCCGGGCGCATTCCGCAATTGGCCACAACGCGATCTCCGCGGCCCCCTGAAGTTCACCGCCCGCCCACCACGACCGGCGTGCCCGCATCCGGGCATTCGCCCAGGACACCGCGGGGGCAGGGCCTGATCCCTGCCGGCACAAGTCCGGCCCGGCGAGGCAATCAGAAACCGCGACGCACGAAGCGGGCGAAGCATCCGTGAGACACCCAGGAAGGACCAGGTCAGCACGATGCCAGGCGAACTCTCATGAACTTAGGATCCGCGCAGGTGCCGGGCGTTGATCGCGTACCGGATCGCGGTCTGCTCGCTGATGCCGAAGACTGCGGCCAGGTGCAGCGGGTCGAACCCGGTGGCCATGGCCTCGGCGAGCTGGCAGTCGATCCGCAGCCGCTCCAGGGTGGCGGGCAGGCCCCGCAGGCTGGTCAGGTAGGCGGTGCTAACTGGCCCGTGGCGCAGGGCGCTTTCCTTGCTGATGAGCAGGTGCGGGTTGGCGGTGTGCGGCCACTGGCGGTGCCGGAACTCGAGCCACTCGCGCAGGACCTTGCCGGTCAGCTCGCCCATCGGCCGGTCTTTTCCGGCAAGGCGCAGCCGCTGGCCGGCAAGGTCGGCATCGTCGAGCTGCAGCGCCCGGATCGTTCCCGGTCTGGCTGCGTGCACGGCGGCGAGGACAACGCAGACGCGCGCCTGCGGGGTGGTCGCCGCCGCGACGGCATCGGCGAGGTGCCCGGCGTCCAGCGGCTGCCAGATCGCGAGCTCGCGCTTGCCGAGCTTGATCCCGGCCGCCGGGTTGCGGAAGATCACGTCGGCCTTCTTCGCCCAGGTGAACAGCGATCGCAGCGCCGAGACCGCCGAGTACCGCTCGTGGCCGTACAGGCCGGCGATGTGGCCCAGGACGTCGTCGCGGGTGACCTCACGCAGGTGGTGATAGCGCGCCGACCAGGCCAGCAGCGCCGGCCGCACGGCGCGCACGTAGCACCGTGCGGTGTCGGGGGAGCGCGGCCGGGCGCGCGGGCCGCCATCGTGCAGGGTGACTGCCCAGCGGCGTGCCTCGCTGCCCAGCCCGTCGGCCAGGCCGGCGAGCTTGGCGTCGAGCCAACTGCTGAACAGGCCCGTCCGGTCCTCCTCCATGATCCCCATCGTGGCCAGGATCTCGACGGCGCTATGGCTGCTGATGCTGTACCTGCCGGCGACCGCGTGCACGGCGGAAGCGGCGATGGCCTCACCGTCGCGGTAGCTGGCCAGCAGGGTGACCAGGACCCGCTGCATGCCACGGCGGGTGACGGGCTGCCAGCCGCGGGCTTCGGCGGTGACGTGGGCCAGGTGCAAGGCCCAGGCCAGCCACGGATTGCCGGGTGCCGTGCCGCGGCGCAGGTCGAACCGCACCTGGTCGTAGTCACGGCCAGGCGGGATGCTGAACAGGGCCAGTTGCGTGCCACGGCTTCGCGGCCTGCCCGCAGCTGGTGGCGGTGGCTTGAGCGGGCGGCCTTTCTGGCCGTGGCGGCGAGGCGATGCTCGTGGCGCGGCGCGCCTGTTGTCCATCCCGGCGAAGAACAGCTGGTGGTGGCGGACCTGTGCCAAGTACGGAGCCAGCACGACTGCCGAGCGGGCATCGGCGACCGTGGCGGCGCGGTCTTCGCGGGCCTGGCACCAGCACAGGCGGCAGTACCCGTCCTTGAGCGGCAGCCGCCGCCGACAGGCAGCGCACTCGTCGGCGTGGCTGCGGTAGCGGGCGGCGAAGTTGTAGCAGGCCAGGCAGACACCTTGGCAGTAGGTCATGCCCCAAGCCAGGCACTCGGCGCAGCTGGTCACCGACCGGGTGACCTTGCGCCCGGTCCCGTCACGCGCCACCACCGGTCAGGCCGGCGGAAGGGAACGGCCGTCACGCCTACGCGGGACCACCCGCACCGGGCGCGCGGCCGAGGCAGCCGCCTCGTCGTGCCCGGAGCTGGCGGGCCGGGTCACCTTGTCCGGCTCGGGGATCAGCAGCTCGCCGATCTGGCAATCCAGCGCGACGCAGATGACATCGAGGTCGTCGAGCTTGAGCGAGGCAGGCCGGCCCGACCACAGGTGCGACATCTTGCCCGCGGAGATGACCAGCCCGTGGTCTGCGAGCAGGTGCTGCAGCTCGGAAGCTTTCCAGATGCCGCGGTTCGCCGCCGCCAGCCGCAGGTTCCAGCGCATTCAGATCAGCCCTTCCAGCCGCCGCTCGGCTCGCTGCTGAGCAGCAGCCCACGCCTGCTCGACATGGTCGCGGTGGACGTGCACGTACCGCATCGTGGTCGCTACCCAGGCATGCCCGAGGGCCTCCTGGATCGCGATCAGGTCCATCCCGTTCAGGTACAGCTGGGACGCGCAGTAGTGCCGCAGCACGTGCGGGGTGAGCTTGCCGTCCCAGCCTGGCAGGTGCCGGCGCGTCGCGTCGGCCAGCGCCGCGCGCAACGTGTCGGGTCCCAGCCGGCGCCCGCTGGCGTCGCCCTTGCGGCGCTCGGAGGCAAACAGCGGAGCGCCCGGCCGGGTGTGGTCGTCGTCGAACTGGCCCCACACGTCCTCGACGTACCAGCGCAGCGTCCGTCCCGCGCCGTTGATCAGCGGGGCCATGCGCTCGCGCGGCCCGGACCCGCGCGATCCCTTCCCGTAGCGCACGTGGACCTTCCCGAACGGCCCCAGCTCCCACTTCACATCCGCAAGGTCCAGCCGGCGCACCTCGTTGGCGCGCAGCCCGATCTCGGCCATCAGCCGCGCCGCCGCGTAGTTCCGCGCCGTCGGCGCGAACTTGCGGCACGTCGCCAGCTCGCCGGCCCACCCGGTGAACAGCCGCGCCACCTCCTCTTCTCTTGGAGGGATCCGCAGCCGGGCGTCCTTGCTGCCCTTGGGCCGGTTCATCTCATCGACCGGGCAGGTCACCACCCGGCCGGTCAGCGCATGCAGCTCGGCGTGGTGGCGCAACTCCAGGAACGCGAAGTAGGTGACCAGCGCTCCCGCCCGGGCATGGCGTGTCCCGCCGGCCGCCTGCCGCATCGCCTTCCCGAAGTAGGCGTCGGCGTCCGCCGGTTCCATCTCCCACAGCGGGCGGCCGAACCACTCGCGCAGCTGCTCGATGTTGCTGACCTCGCCGCGGATCGTGCCATCCGACAGTCCGGCCGACGACCGTGCCAGCACGAACCCCGCCAGCAGGTCCGTCTCGTAATCCGCCAGCTCATCCGGGGTGGCAGGCCGCCGCACCTCCCGCAGGTCCCGCACCACCGACAGGCCTGAACTCGCGCCCCCGCTCTTCACAAGAACAGAGTCTATCTCACTATCACGGAGCAAAGTTCATGAATTCTGAAACTCCATCGACTTCGATCCAGAGCCGCTGGGCAGGCGCCAATCCGTCCGCAGCCATCACAGCAGACCTCCTGATGCACCTGCAAGATCAACGGAACTCAAGGGATGTCGTACTGCTCCGCGGTCCCGGCGCTGGCGTCCGGCCCCGGCCCGGCGCTGCCGGGCCCGGCCGGGCGGCAGGTCCAGAACGGGAGGCGGCGTGACCAGCCGGCCCTGGCATTCCTGCGGGCAGGTCACGCTGCTGCTCGGCGACGCCCGCGATCATCTCGCCCAGATGCCCGGAGCCAGCGCCGACTGCGTGGTCACCTCGCCGCCCTACTACCGTCTGCGGGACTACGGCGTGCCCGGCCAGTACGGACTGGAAGACACCCCGGACGCCTACATCGCCCGCCTGCGGGCCGTGTTCCGCGAAGCCCGCCGCGTGCTCGCCGCCGATGGCACGCTGTGGCTGAACCTCGGAGACTGCTACGTATCGGGACCCACCGGGCCGCGCAGGTCGTCCGGGCTGGCCGGCCGCCCGAACGCGCTCACCACCCCGCACGGGTCCGGCGGCAGGAACGGCGGCGGCCGGCCGGCCAAGTCCCTGCTGGGCATGCCCTGGCGGGTCGCGTTCGCCCTCCAGGACGACGGCTGGCTGCTGCGCTCGTGCGTGATCTGGCACAAGCCCAACGCCATGCCCGAATCGGTCCGCGACCGGCCCGCCGCCAGGCACGAGTACCTGTTCCTGTTCGCCAGACAGGCCCGCTACTGGTTCGATCTCGACCCCATCCGCGTGCCGCTCAAGCGCCCCGAAGCGCTGCCGCGCGGAAACCTGGCGTCCGGCGGGGCCCGCCAGGGTGGCCACGGCGGGATCGGCGCGACCGCCCGCCGCCGCGGCCACAGCATCTACGGCGCCAAGTATGACGCCAGCCCCGGCGTGTGGGCTGGCGGGCCGCCGGGGGCGAACATGCGGCCCACCGGCGAGCATCACGGCGCCGCCAGCATGCGGGGAGCCAACCCCGGCACCGTCCGGACGATCCCGACCCGGCCGCTCAGGGAAGCGCACTTCGCGCCGTTCCCCGTCGACCTGCCGCTGCGCGCCATCGCAGCCGGCTGTCCGCCAGCCCGGTGCGCCACCTGCAGTGCACCCACCCCCGCCGGCACTGGCCCGGCCCAGCGGCTGAGCCAGGCCATGACGGGCCACCGCGGCTGCGTGCACCCCACCGTACGCCCGTGCGTCGTACTGGACCCCTTCAGCGGGGCCGGCACTACCGGCCTGGCCGCCCTCCAGCTCGGCCGCGCATATGTCGGCATCGACATCAACCCCGCCTACCACGACCTGGCCCGCCAGCGGCTCGCGTGCCTCCCGGACGCCCGCTCAGACCAGGGAGCCGCCGCATGACCGCACGTCCCGGACCTGCCATCCGCCGACAAAGGTGCCGCAGCTCTTGCGACCCAATGTCATCCGCCGACGGGCGGCCCCAGGCCCGCACCCGGAGCGGGCAGCGTGACCATCCGCTGGCCGGTGAAGAAGGCCAGGAGATCGCCGCATGATCCGGGAGGCTCACCCCGCCCGACACGGCGGCGGCCTGCCGCCATCCGGCCCGCGTGACTTCTTCGGCGGGGCGCCCGCCCAGATGCCCGGCGGCTGTGCCGGCAGCGGGCCGCCCTGGAGGTTACCGGGCTGCGCCCGGAGAGCGGCATGAACGGCCGTGAAGGGCCGCCTGCAGGGTCGGCGGCAGGCCGGGGTGCGGGATGGCGCCAGCACCAGTGCGGGGGCAGGCGGCCGGTGCCGCCTGCCCCCGCTTTGCGGGCGGTGCCGGTGTCAGCGCCCCGGCCTCCCGGTTCCGGCCGGGTCGAAGGTCACGTCCGCGGGGATGCCCGCCGTCGCCGTGACGACGGCGCCGTCCAGATCGATCCGGTGGCCGGCGGCGAGGTCGGCGCCATGTTCTTCCAGTTCGGTCAGGATGCCCATGGCGAACGCGACGGTGGCGCGGATCTTCTCGGGCCAGCCCTCTGGTTCCTCCCGGTCCCATTCCGCGACCGGGATCAGGTGCCCGCCGATAACGGCCCAGGCCCCGACGCGGACCGTCAGCGGCTCCAGGTGCCCGGGCTCGGCGGCCAGGTGCACCAGGACGTCGCCGCCATGGGCGCAGCGTCCGCCGGCGGGCAGGATGCGGGCGGTGAACTCCGCGCCGGGCGTCCCGTCGACAGCAGTGATCAGCAGCCATTCTCCCGGGGCCGCCGGGCGCTGCCCGGCCAGGTACAGCACATCCACATCGCCGTCGCGGTCCGCATCATCGGGGAAACCGGGTACCTCGCTCACGGGACGCCCGGGGCCGGCGGGGTCGCCAGGCATGTCCGGTGCCGGCCCTGCCGGGCCGCGTTCCGGGCTTGCAGGGACAGTCGTCACGGTCACTCACCTCCAGGGTTACTGATGGGCTGGTGGTGCCTGCCCGGCCGGGACGGCCACGCGAGGCCGCCGCGTGCCGGGTCATTCACCGCCGCCGATCCACGCCCGACTCCGCGCGGGACGTCAAGTCCAGCCGCGTCGCCATGGCCGGGCGCCCCGCGCGGCGCGGCCCGGACGGCGGGGAACTCCGCGTGCCATGCACCAGGCCCTGGCCCCGGCCGTGCCCCTGCCGGGCGCCGGCGCTGTGCGGCCACACGGCCCCGAACCAGACCCGGCCGCGGCCCCTGATGCCGGGCCGGGCCGCGCGTGCGCACGTGGCGCCGCACAGGGCCGCACACGGGTCAGGCGGACCTGGCGGCGCAGGTCATCACGTGGCTGGCCAGCCCGCCACCCGCAATCGCCCGGCCGCCCGCTCCCGCGGGCACTCGCCGCGAGGACTTGACCAGCGGGCCAGGCCCGAGCGTGCATGCACCACAGCGCACGGACAGCCCGCTACGGACGAACACCGCCCCGCCCTGCCGGCGGGCGGCCAGGCAGAAGGAGGGACCAGGAATGACCGGCCAGCCCGATGAGCTGCTCACCGTCGATGAGGTGATCGCCGAGCTGCGGGTATCACGCGCGGCTTTCTACCGCTGGCGGCACCAGGGCACGGGCCCGGCATCGGTGAAGCTGCCGGGCGGTGCCGTGCGGATCCGGCGCAGCACGCTGGACCAGTGGCTGCGCGATCTGGAAGGCGACCCTAAGGAGCACGCCGCATGAACAGCTACCAGGTGAAGTTCTGGGACATCAAGAAGATCAGCGACACCGCCCGCGGCCGGTACCGGGTCCGCTGGTCGGTCGGCGGCCGCGAGCGCTGCAGGTCATTCCCCGCCAAAGCGCTCGCGGACGCGTTCCTGACCACGCTGAAAGACGCCGCCCGCGACGGCACGCCCTTCAGCACGGCCACTGGGCTGCCGGCCGTACCCGAGCGCCCCCCCACCCGCAGCTGGTACGAGCACGCCCGCGCGTACGCGCAGATGAAATGGCCCGACCTGGCCGCCAAGTCCCGCCGGGCCACCGCCGAGGCGCTCACCACGATCACCCTCGCCCTCGCCGAACCCGGCCCCGGGGAACCGGAACCCGCGGTCATCCGCCGCGCCCTGTTCGCCTACGCGTTCAACGCCGCCAGCGCCAGCCGGCCCGTCCCTGCAGAGATCACGGCGGCGCTGAACTGGATCGCGGGTGCCTCCATGCCCGTGGCCGCGCTGGAGGACCCGGCCACCGCCCGAGCCGCGCTGGGCGCGTGCGCCCGGCGGCTAGATGGCAAGCCCGGTGCCGCGACCACCACCCGGCGGAAGCGGGCCGTGCTCGCCAACGCACTCGGCTACGCCGTCGAACTCGGCCTGCTCACCGCCAATCCGCTCGGCCGGATCCAGTGGAAAGCCGCCGCGGTCGCCGAGACCGTCGACCGCCGCTCCGTCGCCAGCCCTGCCCAGGCCCGGACATTCCTGAAAGCTGTCCGGGCGCAGGGCCCGCGGGGCGAGCACATGGAAGCGTTCTTCGGCTGCCTGTACTACGCGGCCCTGCGCCCCTCCGAGGCCGTCGCGCTGCGCGACAGCGACTGCGTCCTGCCGCCCGAAGGCTGGGGCCGGATCGACCTGGCCGCCTCCGAGCCCCGCGCCGGGACCGAGTGGACCGACCACGGCACCAGCCGCGAAACCCGCGGGCTCAAGCACCGCGCCGTCAGCGAGACCCGCAGCATCCCCATCCCGCCCGTCCTCGTCCAGCTCCTGCGCGCCCACATCCGCCGGTACGGCACCGACCCCGGCGGGCGACTGTTCCGCACCGCCCGCGGCGGCCCGCTGAACGACACCGGCTACGGCGACGTCTGGCACCGCGCCCGCCAGGCCGCGCTCACCCCCGCCCGGCAGGCATCCCCGCTGGCCCGCCGTCCCTACGACCTCCGCCACGCCGCCGTGTCCCTGTGGCTCAACGCGGGCGTGCCCGCCACCGAGGTCGCCCGCCGCGCCGGCCACGGCGTCGCCGTCCTGCTCAGGGTCTACGCGAACTGCATCGACGGCCAGGCCGGCCCCGCCAACCAGCGCATCAACGACGCCCTCGACGAACCCGGCAGCGAAACGGGCTGATGCCCTCCGCCCCGCTCCGATTCTGTGCTCGTACTGGCGGCACGCGGAAGCCCTCGGATGCCGCTGAACACGGCACGTTGGGCAAGACCGCGTGGCGGCCTGCGGAGGCGATGAACAACCTGTCCGTAACGCCTGGCCTCGGCTCGTCTCAAGGAGCGATGGCCCCGATGGGGCTGCGATATCATCGTGGACGGTGGCTGGTCTGGATAATGTGTGGGTTTGCGCGCTGGATCTGCAGCTGATACGCGCGGACCACATTCTCGTTGGTGGTCCCTGTTAGTTCCCGCCATGGTGCGGCCCCGCCAGGTGACCTGAACTCGCGTACGGCGATCTACGCCGAGATTGGCGGGGGGGGGGGGCTGGCGGGCGATGCTGTTGCGCGGGTGAAACTGGCTGCCTGCGGTAAGACCCCGGCGAGGAAACTGCTGGCGGGCCCGGCGCGGGCGCTCGGATCTGCGGCTCGAAGTCTCCCTCCGCAGGGCGACTCCGAAGGGCCACGAACCTTCATCTCCCGCACAGCACCGCATCAAGGACTCGTTCTTACGTCAGGTCCTCCTTGCGTTCAGGACACACCTCTGCACCCACAGCCTCATATCGGAGCTGCCACATATCCGACGGCCTGTTGTCGTAGTGTGATGAGATCACTACGGCGCGTCAACAGGAGTTACCGGATGGATCCGATCACGTTAATTGTGACAGCCCTGGCGGCAGGTGCGGCATTGGGGATCAAGGACACTGCGTCGGCAGCCGTGACGGATTCCTACGCCGGTCTGAAGGCTCTGGTGCAAAGACGGCTTAGCGGCAGGCCGGACGCTGAGCTGATGCTCGCCCGGCATGAACAAGCCCCCGAGACCTGGCGCGCACCACTGATGGCGGAGCTGACTGAGGTCGGCGCGGATTGCGACCGTGATCTGATCGCTGCCGCGCAAGCACTGCTCAACATGATCGGCGCTGCTGGTGGGGGGAAATACATAGTCGATGTGCGGGGCGCACAGGGCGTCCAGGTCGGGGACCGCAACCGGCAGGGCAACGTCTTTAGTGCCCCGCCAGGCGTCTAGGGCGCCGCAGATGACCGACAGCACCGAGTTTTGCCCGTGCCGGACACGGGTGGAAGCGCCTCGTCGGCACGGCCTAGAGATAGCCGACAGCGATGTCCGAGGCAACGCTCATCGGCTGTTGCGTAAAGCAAGCAGCACGTACCCGACCCGCCAGGGAGCTAGAGACGGCCATTCTTCCGGAACCCATGTCACAGCTGGGGCCGATGCGGGCCGTCACATCGGGCCTAGCCGCCTTCTTGGCCGTTGTCCTGACCGCCGACGGCACTGGAGTTTAGCTTGTGACCTCTCATCCACATCACGGCGGAGATCCCGTCCAAGCGCTGGTCGGTGACGGCGCCGCGCACTCTGTTGACGCTCGGGGCGGCATCGGTGTGCAGATCGGCGAGCGCAACACTCAGATCATCTATACCTATAACCGGCTGACTTGGACCGATGGAATCGCGCCGCCTCCTTTGGTCAGTGTCTCGGGGGTGATCGATTCCCCTTACCGCGGCTTGAGTGCGTTTGAAGAGCAGGACGCGGCCTTCTTCTTCGGCCGGGAGGTGGCCGCTGCCGAGGTGCTGGACCGCATGTCGCGGCAAGCGGCGGGCACGGGGCTGCTGGTTGTGTCGGGAGTCTCGGGGGCGGGGAAGTCGTCGCTGCTGCGGGCCGGGGTGCTGCCGGCGATGCGAGGAGCTGGACTGGCCTCGGCACCGGGGTCGGCGTCGTGGCCGTGCATGCTGCTCACCCCCACTCGCGCGCCGCTAGACGAGCTGGCGCTGCGGGTGGCCTCGCTGGCGGGGGCCGACGCAGCCGCGGTGCGGCGGGGCCTGGCCACCGATCCGGGTGGCTTCGCTCTGACCGTGCGGCAGGCGGCCTGGGCGCCTCCGCCAGCGTCGGCCCTGGACCTGGACTGCCCACAGCCCGCGCCCCCGTCGCCGCGTCGGCTGCTGCTGGTGGTCGACCAGTTCGAGCAGCTATTTACCCAGTGCGCGGATGAGGGGCAGCGCCGGGCATTCATCACGGCGCTGCAGGCGGCCGCAAGCTCCCAGCACGGGCCGGATCGGGCGCCTGCGGCTTTGGTGGTGCTGGGGGTGCGTGCTGATTTCGAGGCCCGCTGCGCGGATTACCCCCAACTGGCCGGCCCGGTCCAGGATCGCTATCTGGTGACGTCGATGACCGGGCGGCAACTGCGGATGGCCATCACCGAGCCAGCCAAGAAGGCAGGGTCCCGGGTAGATGATGACCTAGTCGAGCTCCTGCTGGCCGAAGTGCGCGCTGGCCAGCCAGGATTCTCCGGCGCCGGGGTGCTGCCGCTGCTGTCCCACGCGCTGGACCAGGCCTGGCGGTCCCGGGCCGGGGTCGCTCTGGCCCTGGCCGACTATGAGCGGACCGGCGGCATCGAAGGGGCCGTCGCCGGTAGCGCGCAACGGGCCTATGACGCTCTCACTCCCGCGGCGCAGACCACAGCCCGGCACGTCTTCATGCGGCTCACCGCCACCAGCAGCGACGGCGCGGTCACCGCGGACCGCGCCGCCCTCACCGAGCTGACCGCGGCCAATAGCCCAGCCCAGGTTCACGACGTCGAGGCGGTCCTGGAAGCCTTCGCTGCCGAACGGCTGCTGACGCTCGGCGCCGACACCGTGGAGATCAGCCACGAGGTGCTCCTGACCGCCTGGCCCCTGCTGCGCGGAACCTGGCTCGCCGACACACACGCTGACCGGATCGTCCGTACCCGGCTGCGTAACACCGCGGCCGAGTGGACGGGTGACTCACGGGACCCGTCTTACCTCTACAGCGGCAGCCTGCTGGCGGCAGCCATCGACACCGCGTCCCGGACCGGCGCCGACCCTGCCCGCCACCCACCGCTCAGCCCAGCCGAGCGCGATTTCCTGCATGCCAGCAACCGCGCTCACCGGCGACGGACACGTCGGCGGCAGAGCTATATCGCGCTCTTGATGGCCATGGTCATCGGACTCGCTTCGGCCACGGCGCTCGCCATCGGTAGCAGCCAGCAGGCTATCTACCAGCGTGATGCAGCGGTCTCCGGCCAGCTGGCCAGCCAGAGCGAAGCCCTGGGCGAGACTGACCCGGCCATCTCCAGGCTGCTCAGTATCGCGGCATGGCGCCTCAATCCATCACCTGACGCCCGCTATGCGATGCTGGCGGCTGCCGGCCTGCCCGGGATCGGAGTACTCCTGGGCCACACCGCCCGGGTCACCTCGGTGGCGTTCAGCCCGGACGGCAAGACCCTGGCCAGCGGTAGCAGCGATCACACGGTGCGGCTGTGGGATGTGGCCACCGGCCGCCAGATCGGCAGGCCCTTGGCCGGCCACCTCGGCGCGGTCTCGTCAGTGGCGTTCAGCCCGGACGGCAAGACCCTGGCCAGCGGTAGCTTCGACAATACGGTGCGGCTGTGGGATGTGGCCACCGGCCGCCAGATCGGCCGGCCCTTGGCCGGCCACCTCGGCGCGGTCTCGTCAGTGGCGTTCAGCCCGGACGGCACGACCCTGGCCAGCGGCTGCGACAACGGCACGGTGCGGCTATGGGACGTGGCCAGCCGCCGCCAGATCGGCCGGCTCCTGGTCGGCCACCTCGTCGCGGTCTGGTCGGTGGCGTTCAGCCCGGACGGCACGACTCTGGCCAGCGGCAGCGACGACGGCACGGTGCGGCTGTGGGATGTGGCCACCGGCCGCCAGATCGGCCGGCCTT
>Ga0116219_10000295_pt1 | contig 53033 bp, 42 predicted proteins | sample Sb_taG_4_FD_91019 | JGI IMG/M metagenome (GOLD analysis project Ga0116219, IMG submission 91019) | Peat soil microbial communities from Weissenstadt, Germany - Sb_50d_6_BS metaG | ecosystem: Environmental > Terrestrial > Soil > Wetlands > Peat | place: Germany: Weissenstadt | collected 2010-09-21 | reverse complement strand
AGGAGTCCGCGGCAGTAGAGGCCGAGCAGGTCGAAGGTCTGGGTATAGCCGCAGCAGAAGAGGAACTGCTGGAGGTAAGCAGCAAAGGCCGGCCCCAGTTGCTCAATCTGTTCAGGAGTCATGGTAACCTCCGGGTAACAAGCCCGCGAGGTAGTATACAGAATTAACGACGCGTTGGCAGCTGTGCCCAGCGCTGTAGTACTAACCGAATGGCGAGCGGCGCGGCGTAAGCCCGCCGGTTTCGTCCAAGTACCGGCGGGCTTACGCCGCGCCGCTCGCCACCAAGTTACAGCCTCTAACAGCCAATTGCTTTCCGCGGCCGGTGAGTCCCAGCCGTCAGGCACGAGACGCTCACCGGTCTTGCATCGCCCGGGCGATCGGTCTGCGCGCCGTGGTCGTGCCTGTCCACGGGAACTCGCAGGCTTCTTTCTCAGCGTGGAGAATCACCCATGCCGTTCCTCTCCTGGATGCGCTATTTGAAATCAATTTCCGCACGGCCCCGAACTACCTCGAGGAGTCGATTGCTTCGCCGCCCGTCGGCGGGTCTCAGGCCACTGCTGGAGCCGCTCGAGGATCGGACGCTCCCGAGCCTTGTGACTCTCGCCTCCTTCAACGGCTCCAACGGGGAAAGCCCCTTTGCCGGCCTGGTCGAGGACAGAAGCGGCAATCTCTTCGGCACGACTGGACAGGGCGGCGCCTTCAACGACGGCACGGTGTTCAAGGTAGCGGCCGGCAGCGGCAGTATCATCACTCTTGCCTCCTTCAACGGCCCCAACGGGCAACAACCCGTCGGCGGCCTGGTCGAGGACAGCAGCGGCAATCTCTTCGGCACGACCTACATTGGCGGAGCGTCCAGCGCCGGCACGGTATTCGAGGTGGTGGCCGGCAGCGGCAGCATCACCACCCTGGCCTCCTTCAACGGCGCCAACGGGGCCGTCCCCGATGGTGGCGTGGTCGAGGACAGGAGCGGCAATCTCTTCGGCACGACCTTGGGTGGTGGCGGCCCGTCCAACGACGGCACGGTGTTCGAGTTGGCGGCCGGCAGCGGCAGCATCACCACCTTGGCCTCCTTCAACGGCGCCAACGGGGGCGGCCCCGCTGCCGGCTTGGTCGAGGACAGGAGCGGCAATCTCTTCGGCACGACCGAACTTGGCGGGGCGTCCGGCGACGGCACCGTGTTCGAGGTTCCAGGTGGTTCAACCACGTTCACAGTGACCACCACCGCCGACAGCGGCCCTGGCTCACTGCGGCAGGCCATTCTCGACGCGAACGCCTACTCCGACCCAAGCGCGATTGCTTTTGACATCACGGCCGCCAGTGATGCTGCTGGCGACGGGACGGGCTTCAACCCTTCCATGGGCGTAGCCACCTTCACGCCGCAGTCGCCGTTGCCCGCCATCACCAACTCGGTCCTCATCGACGGCTACAGCCAACCCGGCGCGCAGCAGAACACCTTGCTCGGCGTGGGCACGCTGGGCGTGGCACCGGGCGACTCCTCGCTGTACGGCGACAACACCGTACTCAACATCGTGCTCAACGGTTCCCTGGCGGGCAACGGCGCGATTGGCCTGACGCTGGCCGGCAGCACCGACACCGTGCAGGGCCTGGTGATCAACCAGTTCGACGGCGGCGGCATCTGGGCGCAGGGCGGCGCCGTCATCCAGGGCAATTTCCTGGGCACCGATGTCACTGGCACCAGCGCGCTGGGCAACAGTGGCGTCGATGTGGCGCTCACCGGTAGCGGCAATACCGTGGGCGGTACGGCGGCGGCGGACCGGAACCTCATTGACGGTGTCACCTCGCTGGGATCGGAGGGGGAAAACCACCCCTACGGCAGCGTCTTGTATGCGGGGCCGGGCGTCTTCGAGCATGGCACGGGCGATCTGATCGAAGGCAACTTCCTGGGCACCGATGCCAGCGGCACCCAGGCGCTGGGCAGCGGCGACGGCGTGCAGGTCCAGGGGACGCAGGACACAATTGGCGGCATCGTGGCGGGCGCGGGCAACCTCATGTCGGGGAACATCTCGGTCAACGGCTTCGGCATCTTCAACTACAACGGTACGGACCTCCAGATTCAGGGGAATTTCATCGGCACGGACGTCACGGGGACGGTCGGCCTGGGCAACTACAACGGCATTGTGGCCTACAGCAGCGGCACGCTTGTCAGCGGCAACCTCGTCTCGGGCAACCGCCAGTACGGCGTCGAGATCGGCAGCAATTCCCAGGTCCAGGACAACCTGATCGGCACCGACGTCAGCGGCAACCCCGACCTGGGCAATGGCCTCGGGGTCAACATCGAGTTTGCCTCGGGCAACACGGTCAGCGGCAACACTATCGAGGATAACAACGAGGAGGGCATTACTCTCTTCGCCGCGTCAGGCAACACGATCACGGGAAACACTGTCAAGGACAACGGTCTTAGCGGCGCTCCGGCCATCTACCTCCAGGGCGCCTCGAACAACACCATCACGGGCAACACGCTGGCCGACAACCGTGCCCAGGCGGTGCTCGTTGCGGGCGTCAATTATGGGGGCTTTTACCCCGCCGTCGGCAACACCATCAGTCAGAACGTCATCTACGGCAACGGCGGCCTGGGCATCGACCTCAACCTGGGGAATTACATCGGGGGGTCTTTGGCGCCTGGCAACGACAGCCAGGCGGCCCCGGTGTTGACCGGCGTGGCGACGCTGCCCACCACGACCACGGTCACCGGCACGCTGGCGAGCACGCCCAACACGACGTTCACACTGGAATTCTTCGCCACGCCGCCCCAGGACACCAATGGAGTCAGCTCGGGCGAGTTCTACCTCGGCCATCTGACCGTCACCACCGACAGCAACGGCAACGCCGCCTTCGTCGCCACCAGCCTGGCGGCGACCAGCGCCGGCGAGGTCGTGGACGCGACGGCCACCAACCAGTCCACGGGCGATACGTCGGAGTTCTCCAACGGCCTCGCCACCATCACCACCCCGCAGCTCCAGAACGGGACGCTGGCCATCCCGGGCACCGACGTGCCCGCCACCTTCACGCTGACGCCGGTCCTCCCCGCGGGGGCCGCCGCTTACAGCATGAAAGTCACCCGCACCATCGGCACGACGACGACCCATCTCGGCACCTTCGCCGTCCCCAGCGGCATCATCGAGGTGTACGGCGGCCCCAGCACCGACGCCGTCACGCTCAAGGGCACGCCGAACAGCGATGCCTTCGCGGTCGATAGCGGCACGGTGAGTGAGTTGGCCGCCCAGGATACCGCGCAGGCCACGAGCTTCACCGTCGGCCTGAACGCCGTCACGGCACTGACCCTCAAGGGCGACGGCGGCAGCGACAGCCTGGCCGGCCCGAATCAGACGAACGCCTGGGCGATCACGGGCGGCGACGCCGGCACCCTCAACGGCTCCACGTCGTTCACCGGCATCGGCAACCTGATCGGCGGCACGGGCAACGACACGTTTTCCTTCGGCGATGGCTCCTCGGTCTCCGGCACGATCGACGGCGGCGGCGGCTCCGACACGCTGGACTTCTCCGCCCGCACCACGGCCGTCACGGTCACGATGGAGGCCAGCGGACCGAACAAGGCGACGGCCACCGGCGGCTGGACGAACATTGCCACGGTGATCGGCAGCGCGGCCACGACCAACACCCTGGTGGGGGCGGACACGACCAACGTCTGGGACCTCACCGGCAGCAACGCCGGCAGCCTCGACGGCGCGCTGGCCTTCGCCGCCTTCCAGAACCTGACCGGCGGCGCGACCAACGACACCTTCGCCTTCCTCGCCGGCGGGTCGATCGCCGGCAACCTCAAGGGCGGAGCGCCGGTCAACACTCTCGATTATTCCGGGTATGGCAGCCCAGTCACGCTCAATCTGCAAACGAAGACCGCCACCGGGATCGGCGGCACCTGGGCGGGCATCCAGGACTTCATCGGCACGGGCACGACCGACACCCTGCTGGGGGCCAACGCGAACAGCACCTGGTCGATCGCCGGCGCCAACGCGGGGACCGTCGGCGCCTACTCCTTCGCGGGATTCCCCAACCTGACGGGCGGGACCGGCAACAGTACCTTCAAATTCGCCGCCGGCGCCTCGATGACCGGCACCATCACCGGAGGTGGCGGCACCAACACCCTCGATTACTCCGCTTACGGCAGTCCGGTCACGGTGAACCTGCAAACGACAACCACGACCGGAATCGGCACCTGGGCGAACATCCAGAGCATCAAGGGCACCGACACGACGGACACCCTGATCGCGACCGACGGCACGACCAACACCTGGGCGCTGAAAGGCACCAACGCCGGGACGGTGGACGGCGTGTCCTTCATCGGGTTCGCCAACCTGACCGGCGGCAGCGGCGCCGATGTCTTCCAGTTCGCCGCTGGGGCCAAAGTGACGGGAGTGGTGAATGGGCAGGGAGGCAGCAACACGCTCGACTACTCGGCGTTCACCGGGGGCGTCACGGTGAACCTCGGAAACACGACGACCGACCTGGCGAGCAACTCGGCCACCGCCATCGACGGCGGTGCCGCCAACGGGATCGCCAATATCGGCAATGTTATCGTCGGTTCAGGCAACAACTACCTGACCGCCGTCGGCGTGACCACCGGCGTCACCTTTACCGCCACGGGTAAGGGAAACAACATCCTGGTAGGCGGCTCGGGTAACAACACCCTGACGGTCAGCGGCTCGGGCAACAACATCGTCATCGGCGACCAGGGTGCCTCCACCCTCAGCGGCGGCACCGGCTACAACCTGCTGATCGGCGGATACACCGCCTACGACTCCGTCTACGCGGACCTGGAGTCGATTCTCGGCATCTGGAAGACGGTGAGCAGCGCCGCGAAGTACGCACAGGCGATCTCCAAGCTGACGGCATTGTCTTATGCCTATTCACTGTCGTCTGCCACTGTTCACAGCAACGCGAGCGACACGATCAGCGCCGGGACGCATACCCTGGATTGGTACTTCGCCGCAATGGCAAGCGAGATCACGGGAGTGAATGCAGGGGAAACGGTTACACTGTGCTGACGCGCCGCCAAGGAAGGGAACAATCGGCGCTACTCTTACCCCGGAAGTGGCTGCTGGAGACGTACTTGGTCGGACCGCCGTCCCGTTCCCAGCGAAACGCCTGGGGCGACATCCCGCGTGACCCAGCGCGACCTGCCGAGCCGGCTGAGGTTGTTCCGCGTGATCGATGGGTGATGAGATTGTAGGCGGCGGGCGGCCAGGCCACAAGGGCTTGTGCCTCGTCCACTGCGGAGGTGCGGAGGACGGGTCAGTCGGCGGTGCTGATGTCTTTGCGCGACGTCTCGGCCAGGAGCAGCAGGCAGATCAACGACACCGCGGAGACCAGGGCGACGTACAGCGCCAGCGGCCGGGTCCGCCCCGGGAAGGCGTGGACGAACACGGCGCCGATGATGGGCGCCAACCCGCCCACGGGCGAGACAAGTTCAGACCTCTTGACATGGGCCCCTCACGCGGTGAGCGGTTCCTGGCCCTCGACGGCCAGCCGGACACATAACCTACTTCCGGGGTGGCAAACCCCTTTCACATCCAATTCCCGACATAACCTCGCCAACCTTTCACTGCGATGCGGTGATGATTGTGCCGTTATCGTTATCTGCAATTCCGTCTCCGTCACCTTCATGCTGGCACTCGACTGGAACGCTGCGTGTAACAGTGTCCGCCCTTCGTCGTCGGCCCGCGCATAATGCGGCCGCAACTCATCCAGCAACGCCGTCTCACATTGATAGGCAATGATCTTGATGGCATCCACGATCAGTTTCTTTTCCCTCTTCAGCCTCTTCACCCCCTTGGCCGGCACTCGTTTGGGCAGTTGCCGCTGCTGCTCCGCCAACTCCTGCTCCCGCTGCTCCGCCTGCTCCAGTTCCCGTCGCAAACCCGCCTGCGCCATCTTGAAGCCGCGCATCGTCGGTCGTCGCTGCTCTTCGTTCGCCTCTGCCTCCGCTCCCAATTGCGCCCGCAGACGCAGCACTTCCGCCTTGGCTTGCCGCCGTTCCCGAGCCACCCGCTTGCGTTCCGGATTGGGCCGCGTCACCTCCTCGGAAACCTCCTCGACGCCATATTCCACCAGGGCATCCAGCGCGAACTCCGCCTCCATGTACTTGAAGCAGTTCTCTTGCCGCCAACGCGGCAACAGCCGACGCTTCCCCTTGCGGTAGGTGATGATGTCCACCCCCAGAGCATTCAGCCGGGCAAACAGCCGCGGGCCCCAGCCGCCGCGATCGAACAGCACCGTCAGCCGCTGCCCCGCTTGCGGGGCCGGGCTGGGACGGGGATAATCACTCCGGAATGCTTGCCCCCGTCCTGCCGAGGCCCCCCATGCCAGACGACTCCGACCGCCCTCCGTCCGGCGAGACCCACCGGACCGCCCCCCCGTTCAAACGGCCACCACGGCCGACTTACCGCTCGGGGAGGGGAACTGCCCGATCGACCCGACCGAGGGGCGCGTCGCCGTCCCCGGCTACGAGATCGTGGGGGAGTTGGGTCGGGCTTGCAAACGCCGTCGATCCAGACCACCCCTTCAGGGCCTTCAGCACAGTTTTGGGTCCTCGTCGGGCGGGGGTTTCGGCGAGGCCGGCCGCGGCAGGCGGGGCACACTCACCTGAATCGTGGAGTCGAGGCTGGGTTCCGGCTCGCCCGGCTGGCCGGTGAAGAGGTCGTTGGCGTCGATGCAACTCTCCTCGTCCGCGGACCGCGTGATGGCCACGCGGAAGTGCAGCGGGCCGACCTCGAACACATCGCCGTCCCTCATTTGCACCTCGCCCTCCACCAGGACGCGGCTGTTGAGGATCGTGCCGTTGGTGCTGCCGTAATCCCGCAGGAAAACGCGGTCCGAGCGGACGACCAAGGCGCAGTGCTCCCGGCCGACATCGGGGCGCCGCGGCCGCAGATGGCAGTGCTTGGCGCGACCGATCAGAAACGTAGGTGTCGTCACGGGGATGTGGCGCCCCTGGTGGACGCCCGTTTCAACGATCAACGTGACTTCCATCCCTCACCTCCGCGGTCTGATGGACATCGGCTGAGCGGGCGGCCGCTTCGGTCTTGCCGCCCGCCTCGACTTGCGCCATCGTGTTCCCTTTCTTATCCGGCGCCGGAAAGCGTCAGTCAAGCCTTTTTCCGCCGTGTAGACCAGCGGGGTGTCGAGCCAGTCCTCGACGTCGAACAGACGCCCGCCCGCAAACACGAGAACCTTCCGTATCCCCTGTCGCTGCACGTCTTCGTAGACGGGTCGGAGGAGGCGCGCTCGCTGGGCGTTCGCGTGCGGCCATTCCTCCTTGTGTTGTCCGAAGGTCACGGCGGGGTGAGGGCGAGTGTTGCCGGGAAAGTACAGCAGTGGCTGAGCGGCGTAGGAGGGGTGCCCGAGCAACTCGTCCACCCCCCGGCTGATCGCAGTCCAGGCGATGTCGGCGCCCTCGGAGGCGTCCACGCCAACGGCGACCCGTTCCGCGTCACCCACGTTCACGATGACGCACAAGTCTTTCATGCGGCCCTTCCCGAAGGGTGCGAGGGAAGTCCTGCTTGCCTGCGGAGGGCAGGGCTGAAACCCGCGCCCTCATTCCTCCGCAACAACGAGCGTCAGCTGCTTGTCCGCCCCGGCGCTGGGGAATGCCGTCGCGGCGGCCGAGGGCAGCGAGTTCGACGACGTCGCGGCAGTGAGGGACGATCCGGACCGTGCGCGTCGATTTCGACCGCAAAATCAAGCTCTAGTTCCACGGCTCGACCGTCACCAGTGACGCCGGACTCCTCGCCTACCGCGAACTCGACGATGCCCTCCGACTAACCACTACGGCGGCGAGCGGCCTGGACGACACCCGCACCGGACAGAACACGCAGCACAGCCTACTGGCCCTCCTCCGCCAGTCGATCTACAGCCGGCTGGCCGGCTACGAGGACGTCAACGACGCCGAGTGCCTCTGCCTCGATCCCGCCCTGCGGACCGTGGTCGGTGGGACTGGTTCAAACGCGGGTCGCGCTCTGCCCGTGCCCGTGCCCGTGCCCGTGCCCGTGCCCGGTCTGGAATCGGGCACGGGCACGGACCCACGCCACCTGAAACGACCCGTTTCTGAACCAGGCCGGTCGGTGGCCGCGCCAAGGACAACAAGGCCGCTTCCACCAGCGAGATGGCCCGCTTCGAGACGGAGGCACTGAGCACCAAGGAGAACCTCACGCACCTGATGGATCTCTCCGGGTAATGGATCGACCTGGCCCACCGCCACCGCAAGCTCACCAAGCTCATCCTGGACATGGACAGCTCGGTGAGCGAGACCTACGGCCATCAGGAGGGCAGCGCCTACAACGGCCACTTCGCCTGTACCTGCTAGCACCCGCTGTTCCTCTTCAACCAGTTCGGCGACCTGGAGCGGGTCCTGCTCCGCCGGGGCAACCGTGGCAGTGCCAAGTACTGGCGGCGGGTGCTGCTGCCGGTGATCGCACGCTACCGGGGCCTCGACATCCCCAAGTTCTTCCGCGGCGACTCCGCGTTTGCGGGCCCGAAGCTGCTGCGCTTGCTGGAAAAGGAAGGCTACCGCTACACCATCCGCCTCAAGACCAATCCGGTGCTGGAACGCAAGATGGCTCCCTTGCTCAAGCGTCCTGTGGGTCGGCCTTCCCACAAGCCGAAGGTCTTCTATCGCAGCTTCCGCTATCAGGCTGGGTCGTGGGAGTGCGCCCACCGCGTCGTGGTCCGGCTGGCCTGGCACGCGGGCGAACTCTTCCCGCGCGTCGGCTTTGTCGTCACCAACCTGAAATGGCACTCGAAGAAGGTCGTCCACTTCTACAACCGGCGCGGCACCGCGGAGCAGTGGATAAAAGAGGGCAAGAATGCCGTGAAGTGGACGAAGCTGTCGTGCCGGCGGTTCAAGGACAACGCGGCGCGGCTGCAGTTGTTCGCCCTGGCGTACAACCTGGCGAACTCCCTGCGGCAGTTGGCGCTGCCGCGGTCGATCCGCAGCTGGAACCTGACCACCTTGCGCCAGAAGCTGGTCATGATCGGGGCGAAGGTGGTGACGCACTCCAAGTACGTGATCTTCCAACTGGCGGAGGTGGCGGTCCCCCGCCAGTTGTTCGCGGCGATTCTGGAGCGGATCGGGCGGCTGCGGCTGGCGTGTGCCTCGGGTTGAGGTTCGCCGCGCTTGACAACAACGGTCCGGACGTCGTCCCCGTGCCTCCGCGCTGCGCCGCTGGGGTGGATTTCGGGGGGCCGAGCGAAGGCGAAGCGTCAGGTGCGCCGGGCTCAGGTTGCGACGGGGCGGCTACCGGCGGCGTTTTTGGGGGAAAATCGTTGCAATCGTTCTTTTCGTGTGGTAACGTCACCCTCTTGAGTCGCAGCCAAGGCTCCAGAGGCCGTCCATCCGGGAAAGATCGGCTAAGTGACTTCCGAGTGGTTGCACTTTCGTCCTTTTGCAGAATTCCTGCGGAATGGCCGTCCGGTTCGGGCCCGCCGGGTTCTGGAAGGAGAGCGAGGGGCAACCGCCCGGCGCGACGAAATGCGCCGGCGGCGCGGGTTCTGTCGTCGGTCAGGTCCCTTACGAACCCGAGAGGACTGCCGACGATGTTGAAACCGATAGCTCCGTGTACCTCCGCCCGGTGCTCGTGGCGGGTGGCGTCCGCTGTGCGTAGCCGCCGCCCCGAGGGCGGCGGCAAAACCGACGGCAGCGCTGAGGCAGTTAGTGGATGAGTTCGTTCCGGAGCGGTCCGAAACATCCGGTCACCGTTTTTGTCCGCTCGCCAGCGCCGTCCCGATGGGCGGAGTGAGCATCCCCATAACTCGATGGGCAGGGTAACAACGAACGTTCCCCTTTAACAGCGAGGCCCTCATGACCCGGTTGTTTGCGCGTCAGCTTCCTCCCCCCTCCCGCCGGTCCGCCGGGGCCCGCATCACCCCCCCAAAGCGGCTGTTCCTGGAGGCCCTGGAGGACCGCACGGTACCCAGCGTGTTGGCCCAGGTCAGCGGGACGACCCTGGTGGTTTCCCTGTCCAAGGGAGACACGGCAACACACAGCGTACGGCTCCAGCAGAACGCCGCCCACCCGACCACCCAGACGGACGTCCTGGATTTCGCCAAGAAAGTCGGCACCTTCAACGACTCCACCTTCTCCCAGATCACCGTGACCCTGGGCCCCGGCAACGCCACGGTCGATCTGGGAAACGTCGCATTGCCGACGAACGGCATCTCGATCGACGAGGGGGCGGGCACCAACACGCTGATCGGCCCCGCCGGGGGCGCCGCGTGGGCCATTACCGGCGCCGACGCCGGAACCATCGGTAGCCTCATCAGGTTCCGGGACGTCGAGAAGCTGGTCGGCAGCGGTGCCGGGAACTCGCTGACCGGTCTCAACACGGACAGCACCTGGACCCTGACGGGCGCCAACGCCGGCAGCGTGGACGGGATGCTTTTCACGGACTTCACCAACCTCGTGGGAGGCACCGCGAATGACACCTTCGTATTCCAACCCGCCGGCAGCGTCTCCGGCACCATCATCGGCGGGGGAGGCACAGACACGCTGAACTACTCGGCCTACTCGACCGTCGTCAAGGTGGACCTGCGGAAACAGTCGGCCACGGCCCCCGACGGATTCAGCGGCACGGCCACCGCGACCGCTGGATTCTCCGAGATCGACAACCTGGTCGGCAGCGATGCCGTGAACACGCTGACCGGGTCCAACCTCGCCACCGTCTGGAGCCTTACCGGGACCAACCGGGGCAGTCTCACGGCCAGCGGCAAGACGCTGAATTACACGCTGGACTTCCAGGGCTTCGCGAACCTGGCAGGCGGCAGCGGCCAGAATTCCTTCAAGTTCATCGGCGACGCCCTCGTCACCGGCTGGATCGACGCCGGGTCCGGGAGCAACAACACACTCGACTACTCGGCCGCCAACTATCCCACGACGAGCGCCCTCGCCTATAGCAACTTTGCTGCCACCACCGGACTCGCCCTGAACGGCGCGTCGCGCACGAAAACAGCCGATGGCACTGTGCTGCGCATGGTCAACACAAACGAAGATGAGAGCAACAGTGCCTTCTCAACCCAGATGGTGAGCGCGACGAGCTTCAGCACGACCTTCCAGTTCCGCATGACGAACCCCGGAGGGATCGCGGATCCGACCGGGCATGTCGGAGCCGACGGCCTCGTCTTTGTCCTCCAGAATGGCAGCCCGGCCAATTCGGGAACCGGCGGGACCGGCGGCAGCCTCGGCCTCGATGGCCGCTTCCCCGACAGCGTCGGCATCGCCTTCGACACCTGGCAGAACACCGGCAACGCCGACAGCAGTTCCAACGAGCTGGGGATCGATCTGAATGGCTCGGTGGACCACGACAGCAACAACGGAGCGACCAAGGACGTGAGCCCGAATTTCGACAACGGCAAGCTGTGGCAGGTCTGGGTCACCTACGACGGCACGACCCTGGCCATCTACGCCAGCGACACGGGCACCCAGCCGAGCAAGCCCACCCTGTCGGAAAAGCTCAACCTTGCCCAGATCATCGGCAGTCCGTTCGCCTTCGCCGGATTCACGGCCGCGACCGGTGAGGGCTGGGAAGACATCGACGTCCTCAACTGGCAGTTCAACAGGCTTCTATCGACCCCGCTGCCGGACAACCCGGGGGTCCTGGTCGATTTCGCCACCGTCACCGCCCCCGCACACGATGCGACCGGCATCGGCGCCGGCTTTTCTGACATCCAAAATGTCATCGGCAGCGCAGGCTCCAACGACCTGCGTGCCGACGGGGCCTGGCAGATCACTGCCGCCGACGCCGGGACGATTTACAAGACCGATACCTTCCACGGGTTCCAGAACCTCGAAGGAACGGCCAAGGCTTCGACCTTCACCTTCAGCGCCAACGCCAGCCTGGACGGCACCCTGTTCACCGGCAATGGCAATGGCAAGGTCATCCTGGCCCCCGGTGTCACCATCGCCGACTCGGTCCAGGGCGGCACCGGCAACAATACCCTCGTCGGCTCAAATGCCAACAATACCTGGACCCTCACGGGGGCCAATGCCGGCACCGTGGACGGAATTGCCTTCTCGAAGATGGCCAACCTGGTGGGCGGCAGCGCCACGGACACCTTCGCGTTCCAAGCCGGCGGCAGCGTCTCGGGCAGCATTGATGGCGGCGGCGGCGGCGACTGGCTCGACTACTCGGCCTACAACGCCGCGGTCACGGTCAACCTGGCAACTGGCTCCGCCACGGGAGTCGATGGCGCGGCCAACGGTGCCATCAGCCACATCCAGGATGTGCTCGGCAGCTCCGTCGGCAACAAACTGACGGGCAACGCGCAGGGCAACATCCTCGTCGGCGGGGCCGGGGCCGATACGATCACCGGCGGCAGCGGCCGGAGCCTTCTCATCGGCAGCGGGGGGAACGATACCATCACCGGGGGACCCGACCAGGATATCGTGATCGGCGGCTCGGTCACTTTCGTCGGCAATCAAGGCGCGACGCTGATGGGCATCCTGGCGGAGTGGCAGCGGACAGACGAGACCTTCGCCCAGCGCGTCGCCAACATCCGCGCGGGAGTGGGCCCGAAACATGCCTACCAGCTCGTCTGGGGGACGACAGTCCTGGACGACGGAGCCAGCAACATCTTGCGAGGCAACCCCGCGGGGAAGGAAGGCGCGCGGGACTGGTTCTTCGCCAACCTGGCCTCCGGGCACGACACCATTTTGGACCTGACAGCAAGCGACATCGTCAATTGAGGGACCTCCCTCACGGGGCGGGCCCAAGACCGGCTCAGCAGGGGCCTCGAAGCCTCCAGCCAGGATCAGTGTCTCGGGCTCGCCCCATCGTCATTGAGGTCTGCGGCCGCATTGACTAATTTCCGACAGGAAATGACTTATTTGTTCGGAGGCAGCTTCCAGCGGATCACCTCGCGAGGCAAGCCGCTAGAACCTCCGACGCAACCGATGCGTGCGGAAGCCGCTTCTGCCGACTTTTACCAGTCGCCCGGTTGGCACACAAGCCATCCCCGCCTTCAACTCCTGACCATCGAAGAACTTCTGTCGGGCAAGACCATCGACATGCCGCCGATCCGACACACGAACGTGACGTTCAAGAAGGCACCACGGGCGAAGGGTGAACAAGCGGATCAGGGAGTGCTGCCCTTCGGCAAGGATACGAGCAATTCCGCCGACGAAACGAACGAGAACTCGCCACCCGCCTGATACGATTCGCCCCGTCCTGATACGCTTTCGGCAATCGTATCAGCGAAACGTAGCAAAGCCGGGTCGAGGGGTGACTGTGGAAAGAAGGAGACGAATCGATTTCCCGAGCGCAAAGTCCTTGTCCAACAAGGTCTTACGGCAACCCGTTTCTTCTCACGGTCGGTGAGATGAAGCCGCTCGGAGACCGCGCGACTCGGTCGAGCACCGGCTGCGCCTTTGACGCCGCGGCCGCGTTCCCTTACCATGCGACGTAATCACGACACCCCTTCTCCCGGAGACGCCCCGGACCATGGACGCACCACCTGCGGCGGGGGCGGCATGAGTACCACCGCGCCGGACAGGCCGTTCCTCGAAGCGATCCTCGCGAATCCGGAGGACGCCGCGCCGCTCTTGATCTTCGCCGACTGGCTGGAGGAACGGGGGCGCTCGGACCTGGCCTTCGCCTGCCGCTGGATGGGCTATCGCGGTTACCGCCCGGGGGAGCGCCGCCGGCCGCGGTTGCGCAAGCCCTGGGCGTGGTGGCACGAGAAGAGCGCCGAGTACGAGGCCGACCTGGACGACCGCACAGACGTCGCCCGCTGCCCGCACGCCCGGCTGCCGGCCCTCCTGTTCCAGGCCATGACCGGCCGATGGCTGGCGCACGCCTATTACCTGACGTGGCCGGAGGCGGCGAACGGCCTCGCCGCCGGGCTGAAGCGCTTGCGCGACCTCACCTCACTCGACGCCCCTCACGCTCCCTGAAGGACCTGCGAAATCACCCGCCCCGGTTGGCCGTCGAGGAGCGACTGTTCGCGGCCGGCGTGACGGTAGACCAGCCGCTTCGGGTCGAGTCCGAACAGGTGCAGCAGCGTCGCGTGATAATCGTGATGGCTCACCGGATCGACCGCCGCCTTGTGGCCGAAGTCGTCGGTGGCGCCGTGGACCATGCCGCCCTTGATGCCGCCGCCGGCCAGCCACACCGAGAAGCCGAAGGTGTTGTGGTCACGCCCCACGCGCTCCGGGCCGGTGTCGTTCTGGATGACCGGCAGCCGGCCCATCTCGCCGCCCCAGTGAACCAGCGTCGTGTCGAGCAGGCCGCGCGCCTTCAGGTCCGCCACCAGCGCCGCCGCCGGCCGGTCGGTCTTGCGGCAGGCGGCCGGCAGCGCCTGGCGGATGGCCCCGTGGTGGTCCCAGAACTGGTTGCTGGTGAACACCTGCACGAAGCGGACGCCGCGCTCCACCAGCCGCCGGGCCAGCAGGCAGCGGCTGCCGTAGTCGCGCGTCAGCGGGTCGTCGAGGCCGTACAGCTTCCTCGTCGCCGCGCTCTCGCGCGACAGGTCGAGCGCCTCCTTGGCCGCGGTCTGCATCCGCGCGGCCAGCTCGTAACTGGCGATGCGGGCGTCGAGGTCCAGCTCGCCGGGGTGGGCGTCGCGGTGGTCGCGGTTGAGCCGATCCAGGTACGACAGGTAGCGCTCCTGCGGCTTGCCCTGGAGGTGCGGGGGCGGGTCGAGGTCCTGAACGCGCGGCTCCTGCGGCCGGACGACGGTGCCCTGGTAGAGCGACGGCAGCCAGCCGTTGGACCAGTTGCCGACGCCGATCACCGGCAGCGAGACGGGGTCGGTCAAGGCGACGTAGGCCGGCAGCTCGCGGCTCTCCGACCCCAGGCCGTAGGCCAGCCAACTCCCCAGCACCGGCCGCCCGGCGAAGATCGACCCGGTGTTCAGGGCGTGGATCGATTGGCCGTGGTTATTGACGCTGGTATGCATCGAGCGGATGACGCAGACGTCGTCCACCACCCCGGCCAGGTGCGGCAGCAGCTCGGAGACCTCGGTGCCGCAGCGGCCGTGCTTGCGGAAGGACCACGGGCTGGCCATGACGCGGGCGCTGGCCTCGGCGGCGTTGTCGTACTGGACCTCGCCGGGGAAGGGCTTGCCGTCGTGCTTGGCGAGCAGCGGTTTGGGATCGAGCAAGTCGATGTGACTGGGGCCGCCCTGCATGAAGAGCGAGATCATGGCGCGGGCGCGCGGGACGAAGTGCGGCGGCTTCGGCGCCAGGTCGAACTTGTGCGGCTCCAACTCGGGGCGGGTCGGCTCGGCCAGGAGACGGTCCTCGCGGAGCAGCCAGGCCAGCGCCAGCGAGCCGACGCCGGACGTACACGACGTGAGGAAACGGCGGCGGGAGACAGGGCGGAACACGTCATCGGGCATTGCAGGGTCCTCGTTTTCCGAACCGAAGGAGGGTTGCGGCGCCTCGCTACCGGAGGTAAATCACCTGTCCCTCCCACTCGCCCTCATCGCTGCCCAGCGCCAGCAGGAGAACCTCATCAATCGCCGGGCCTGTGGGCATGTAATCGTCCACGACGAAAACGCCGGGCATCGGTTGGCCGGCGCGAACGCGGTCGTAGGCGAAGCCCGGCACGGTCTTGACGTCGTGAGTGAGGAGGATTCGCCCTTGTGTCGCGGCCCACTCCAGGATGTCGGGATCGACCACGCCCGAGAGGCCGACGTCCTGCACCCGGACGATATCCAAATCCGACTGCCGGCGCAGCACCCCGCGGACGATATCACCGCGGAAATTCTCGTCACTGAGCAGGCGCAGCATTCCGACCCTCCGCCGCTTTCAGGCGAGCCATGAGCCGCTCGCGGAGGCCCGTTCTGTCAGGCTGCGTCGCTTCGATTTCCCGGAGCAGTCGCTGGCCCACCGCCTCGCGCTGCCGGAGGTACTCATCGACTTCCTGCCGGTGGCGCAGGTAGTAGGCGATTGCCCCGTACGTGTCGGCGAGCGTCAACGTCGAGAAATCCTGGACGATCGTCTCCGGCGTGGCGCCATCGTTGAAGGAATGCACGACCATGTCCAGCAGAACACGCGACGCGCCGACGCGCACGTCGCCGTGCGCATCGACCCGCAAGGGTGCCGCGTCAGCGTGAATTGTGAAACTCATCGTTACGCCCTCCAGAGTGTTGCCCCCGCTACTCAGTGTAAAGGAAGCGGTTGCTGCTGAGCAATGCGTGGCAGAAGCTCGCCAGCGCCTGCGCCGGCGCGTCGGCCTTGGCGTCCCGGGCGCGGAAGTTCGCCTCCTGCTCCGCCAGGAACGCCAGCGCCTCGCGGACATCCTTCTCGGCCGGGTCCGCGCCGAACGCCAACCGCCAGGCGCGCACGACCCGGGCGCGGCCGTCGGTGCCGGCCTCGCGGCGGACGCGCCCAGCGAACGCCTCGGCCGTGCCGACCACGAAGGCGTTGTTCATCAGCAGCAGCGCCTGGGGGGCGACGGTCGAAGCGGTGCGCATCTCGCAGTTCGGCTCCACGACCGGCGCGTCGAACGCCTCCAGCACGGCCAGCGGTCGGCTGCGGCGCACCTGCACGTAGACGCTGCGGCGGTGCTCCTCGCCCGGCGGCAGCACCCCCTTGCCGGTCTCGTAGCCCGCCGAGTCGAGGTTATCGACGCCGACGACGATCTGGCCGACGCCGTCGGTCTTGACCGGCACCGGCTTGCCGAACGCCTTCGCGTTGAGCCGGCCGCTGATCGCCAGCATCGCGTCGCGAATGGCCTCCGCCTCCAGGCGGCGCACCGGCATTCGGCCCAGGAGTCGGTTGTCGGGGTCGAGCGCTTCCCCGGCCGCGCCGCGGCGCGACGACTGGCGGTAGGCCGTCGAGGTCATCAGGACTCGGTGCAGGTGTTTCAGGCTCCAGCCGCCGGCCACAAACTTCGAGGCGAGCCATTCGAGCAATTCGGGGTGGCTGGGCCGCTCGCCGAGGAAGCCGAAGTCCCCCGGGGTACCGACGATGCCGCGGCCGAAGTGGTGCATCCAGGTGCGGTTGACCAGGACGCGCGCGGTCAGCGGATGCCGGCCGTCGCTCAGCCAGCGGGCGAAGGCCAGCCGCCGGCCCGTCGTCGGCAGCGATGGGTCCTTCGTGAGCTTCAGCGGATCCGCGGAGTCGAGGATCGTCAGCCCGCCCGGCTCGACGGTCCCTTTCCGCTGGGCCGGGTCGCCGCGACCGAAGAGGTACGTCGCCGGCACCTGGCCGGGAACCTCGCACAGGACCGGGACGAAGTCCTCGACCGGCTTGGCGGCCCGCACCGCGCCGGCGCGCTCCGCATAGCCCTTGAGGTCCTCGGCGGCCTTGTGGTCGTACAGGTACAGCGAGCCGGCGCTGACGTTGAGGCTCGGGTGCTCCTTCATCAACCGCTGCTGCTCCGGCGTCCGCTTCGCCTCCGGCGTCTTGCGGGCGGCGCGGGCGGCCTCGCGCACACTTTCGGGGAGCTTGGCCACCTCCTTGTCGAAGGTGCGCTCGATGTACTCCTGCTGCTTCGTCCGCATTTCCGCGTCGATCTTGCCCGCCTCGGCCTCGACGCGAGCCGCGGCCGCCCGGTCGGCGTCGGTGTACAGGGACACCAGCCGCTGGGCCGGGCCGCGCCAGGCCGTCGGATCGTAGGCCGGCTCGAAGAGCGCGCGCAGGCGGTAGTAGTCGGACTGCGGGATGGGGTCATAGCGATGGTTGTGGCACTGGGCGCAGCCGACCGTCAGCCCCATCAGGGATGTCGAGACGATCTTGAGCGTGTCGGCGATCACCTGGTTGCGCGCCGCCGACTGATCGACGCCGTGGGAGGCGGTGCCGTCGGGGGCGGTGCGCAGGAAGCCGGTGGCGGTCAGCTTCTCCACGTCGTCGGGAGTCAGGTTGCGATAGGGGGCCCGGACCATCTCGTCGCCGGCGAGCTGCTCCTGGAGGAATCGGTCGAATGGCTTGTCGGCGTTGAGCGAGCGGATGACGTAATCGCGATACTTGTAGGCGTAGGGGCGCACCGGATCCTCGCCGGTGTAGCCGTCGGAGTCGGCGTAGCCCGCCGCGTCCAGCCAGTGGCGGCCCCAGCGCTCCCCGTACTGCGGCGACGCCAGCACCCTCTCGATGAGCCGCTCGTAGGCGTCGAGCCGGTCGTCGGCCAGGAAGGCATCGACCTCTTCCGGCGCCGGCGGCAGGCCGAGCAGGTCGAGGGTTGCCCGCCGGATCAGCGTGTACTTGTCGGCCGGCGGCGAGAAGGAGAGACCCTTCTCCTCGAGTTTCGCCAGCAGGAAGGCGTCGATGGGCGAGTACACCAACTCGGGATGCTTGACCTTCGGGATGGCGGGGCGATGCACCGGTTGGAACGCCCAGAAGGCGCGCTCCTCGGGGTTGATGTGGTAACCCGCCGCGACCTCCTTCGCCTCGGCGGCGGCCTTCGCCCCCTCGGCGACCCAGCGCGCGAGGAGGGCAGTCTCCTCCGCGCTGAGTTTCTTCTTGCCCGGGGGCATCTCGGCAGCCCGGACCTTCTGGACGAGGAGGCTGTCGTCGGGTTTGCCGGGCACGACGGCGCGGCCGGAGGTGCCGCCCAGGACGATGAGGCGCCGCAGGCGCAGGTCGAGCTTGCCGCGCAGCTTGTCGCCGTCGCCGTGGCACTCGAAGCAGTACGCCTTGAGGATCGGCCGGACCTGCTTCTCGAAGGTGAGCGCGTCGGCGGCCGGTGCGGCGGGGGCACACAGCGGCAATAGCAGGACGGCGAGTCGGGAGAATCGCTTCATGGCGGGTCGGTGGGGTGAAGGTCGTTTAGCGGCGGCTCGCAGAGCCGCGCGTTGGCCAACGCGCGGCTCTGCGAGCCGCCGCTAAACGGGCAGGTATCAGGCGCGCGCCCGGCGGCGGGAGCGCCGGGCGAGGCGCGGCAGGAACAGGTACAGGGCCAGCGCGTAGCACATCACGCAGCCCGGCAGGTCGGCGGACACGTACTGGATTTCCGGCGGGCGCTCGACGGGAGCCTGGTTATCGTCGTGGGAGAAGTACAGATCCTCGGCGCCGGGCCGCGCGGACGAGAAGTCCTCGAACTCCGTCAGCCACCACGACCCGGGCGGCGTGTCCTTGGGCAGCTTCAGCTGGTCCAGGGTCTTCTCCCGGTCGGAGGGCGCCACCTGGTTGGCCCAGACGACGCGGGCGTTGGTGGTGCTTGACCAATCCTTGCCCCCCTCGCCGAGTGCTGCCTTCACGCGGCCCTCGGCCAGGAAGTAGACCCGCAGCAGTCGCCGAGACGGCCCCGGGGTGCCGGCGTACCCCAGGGGGGGCATGATCTTCCCGTCCTCCCGCGGCACGCCGGGGCCCGCCCCGGCCGGCCCGCCCTTGGCCTGGTTCGGCGGCTCCCGGTACGGGAAGAAAGGGCGCTCCGTGTGGAAGGTCATCCGCACCGCGGCCGTGGCCAGTTGCCCGACCGCAGGTGGCGCGACGTCGGCCTTGTCGGTGGCCCGCGCGGTATCAGCCGCTCCCGAGCGCGCCGTGCCGGCGACTCCGCCGTGTTCCTTGACATCGTCTCGGGCGACCTTGAACGCCGAGATCTTCCACTTCGCCTTGACGTAGGGGGCCACCCACTCGGTGATCGCAGGCGAGGATTCGTAGCCGTGCTCCTTCAGCCACTTGCCGAGGGCGTCGGCGTCGTCGGCCTCCAGAACCACGGCGTCGTAGCCGGCCACGCGCTTCGAGTCGAGCACCGCAACGGACGGCAGGCCCTGCTCTGCGAGTCCGGCGGCGCTCTTGGGCGCGGAGCCCCCCCCGCAGCCGCAGCCGCCGCCCGCGCCTCCCGAGGGCCGTGGTTGCGTGACGATCTTGGGCTTGGTCAAATCCGCCAGCGTTGCAAAGGCTTCGTCACCGGCCTCGGCGAGCTCTGGCTTCGTCGGCGTCGGCACGAGGAAGCCGAAGTTCCGGGCGCTGGACAGGAACGAGGCCCGCCGGATGAAGTGCTCCGTCTTCGACGCCGCGTCCCAGAGGATTATGGCGCTCTCGTCGGCCATCTGAACCGACTCGCCGGGGCGCGGCGCCACGGCGCAGCCAGCGGCGCGGTGCGTTGGCACCAGGAGGAGCGCCGCCGCCAACGACAACGCTACGAAGTACAAGGCCGCGTGCAGTTTCATGGGTGGCCCACTCCTCGTTTAGCGGCCGCCCTCGGGGCGGCGTTCCCTGCGCGCCGCCCCGAGGGCGGCCGCTAAACTCCTAAACCAGCTCCTGGATCGCCTCCGCCCCGTCCACGACGTGCTGCGGTCGGCCCGACAAGTCGGTAACCGTCGCCGTCTGCGGGTTGATGCCCATGCCGTGATACAGCGTCGCGAACACCTCCTGGAAGGTCACCGGCCGGTCCTTGGCGTAGCCGGCCTGGCGGTCGGTCGAGCCGATCACCTGCCCGGTGCGCAGGCCGCCGCCGGCCAGCAGGGCACAGGCGACCGGCGGCCAGTGGTCGCGGCCGACCTCCTTGTTGATCTTCGGCGTCCGCCCGAACTCGCCCCAGCAGACCACCGACACGTCCTTATCGAGTCCGCGTTGGTGCAGGTCGTCCACCAGGGCCGTCAGTCCCTTGTCGAGCATTGGGAAGTGATCTTTCGCGTTCTCGAACGTGGTGCCGTAGGGCTTGCCGTGCCAGTCCCAGCGGCCGTAGGCCAGCGTCACGCAACGGGCGCCCGCCTCCACCAACCGGCGTGCCGTCAGGAAGTAGTCGTTGAGCAGCGGGCCGGCGTCGCCGTAGCCGGCCGGCTGCGGCGAGCCTCGGCCGTAGCGGTCGCGCACCACCGTCGACTCGCGATCCAGGTCGAGCGCCTCGGCCAACTTGCTCGACGTGAGGATGCCCATCGCCTGCTCCGTGAAGCGGTCGAGGCCGGCCATCGAGCCGGAGGCGTCCACGTCGCGGCGCAGGCGGTCGAAGCTGGCGAGGAGGCGCTTGCGGTCGCCGAGTTGCTCCAGGGCGACGCCCTTGAGGACCATGTCGGCCCGGCCGTCGGCGTTGGGCTGGAAGGGGGCGTGCGTCAGGCCGAGGAAACCGGGGCGGCCGGGGTCGGCCCAGGTGGACGTCTTCATCTTCGGCGACAGGCCGACGAAGGGCGGCACGTCCGTCGAGGTCGGCCCCTGGAGCTTCGAGACGGTCGAGCCGAGCGACGGCCAGCCGCCCTCGGGTTGCCGCGCGTGCGTCCGCCCCGTCACGCACTGGAAGGCGGCGTGGTGTCCCTCGGAGCCGACGAGGGAGCGGATGACGGCGAACCGGTCCATCATGGCCGCGAGGCGCGGCAGGTGCTCGCAAATGTCGATGCCGGGGACCTTCGTGCGGATCGGCTTGAACTCGCCGCGCACCTCGGCCGGGGCGTCGGGCTTGAGGTCCACCATGTCCTGGTGTGGCGGGCCGCCGGACAGGAAGATCATGATGAGGGCCTTGTGCGAGCGCGTGATTCCGGCTTGCTCCTCGGCGCGGAGGACCTGCGGCAGCGACAGGCCGCCGAGGGTCAACCCGCCGATGCGCAGAAAGGCCCGCCGCGACAGGCCGTCGCAGAAGCGTTGCCGCCCACCAAGGATCGTCAACATCGCACGTTCCCCCCAGAGGAGATCGCTCAGCCCAACGGCACTATAGTAACGCCCAGGACTGTCGCGGCACAGGGCTCACGCCAGCGCCCGGGAAACCACTTCGCCGGCGTTGTCCGTGAGGCGCTCGTTGCGGCCGTTGTGGCGGTACGTCAGTCGCCGGTGGTTGAAGCCGAGCAGGTGCAGCACGGTCGCGTGCAGGTCGTGGACGTGGACCTTGTCCTCGGCGGCGCGCAGCCCCACCTCGTCGGTGGCGCCGATGACCTGGCCGCCCTTGACGCCGCCACCGGCCAGCCACATCGTGAAGCCGTGCGGGTTGTGGTCGCGGCCGGTCGTTCCCTCGGTCATCGGCGTGCGGCCGAACTCGCCGCCCCAGATGACCAGCGTGTCCTCCAGCAGCCCGCGCCGCTTCAGGTCCTTCAAGAGCCCCGCAGTCGGCAGGTCGCTTTGCAGACAAAGCCGGCCGTGGTTGCCCTCGATGTCGGAGTGGGCGTCCCAGCCATTGGTGTCGCCGCAATAGACCTGGACGAAGCGGATGCCACGCTCGACCATGCGCCGGGCCAGCAGACAGCGCAGGCCGAACTCCGCCGTCTCCTTGCGGTCGAGGCCGTACAGCCGCCGCGTCGCCTCGGTCTCGCCGCTGACGTCCACCACTTCGGGGGCCGACGCCTGCATCCGGTAGGCCAGCTCGTAGGCGGCGATGCGCGCGGCCAGCTCGCCGTCGCCGTCGCGCTGGCGCAGGTGCTCCTGGTTGAGGCGGTTGACGAGGTCGAGGGTGCAGCGCTGCTGGGCGTCGGAGACGTCCGGCGGGGGGCGGAGGTGAAGGCCCGGCGACGAACCGCCGCGCAGGATCGTCCCCTGGTAGGCGGCGGGCAGGAAGCCGTTGCCCCACGCCGGCGCCCCGCCCTTGACCCAACCGCCGGGGTCGGGCAGGACGACGAACGCCGGCATGTTGCGGTTCTCAGTGCCCAGGCCGTAGGCCGTCCAGGCGCCGAGGCTCGGCCGGCCCATGAGGATGGCGCCGGTGTTCATCAGGTAGACCGACTCGGGATGCGTCACGCTGTCGCCGTGGCAGCCGCGCAGCACGCACAGGTCATCGACACAGGCGGCGGTGTGCGGCAGCAGGTCCGACACCTCGATGCCGCACTGGCCGTACTTCTGGAAGGTGCGCTTCGTGGCGAGGAGGCGGTTCTTCTCGACCCCGCGCCGCGTCTTGACCATGCCGAAGGAGTCGGGCAGGCGCTGGCCGTGCAGGCGCTGCAGCGCGGGCTTGGGGTCGAAGGTCTCCAGATGACTCGGTCCGCCGGACATGAAGAGGAAGATCACGCGGCGGGCGCGCGGTTCGTGGTGCGGTTGCTTGGGTGATAATGGCGAGCCGTCAGGCTCGCCTGGGCGGTCGGCGGCGAGAAGGCCATCCTCCGCAAGCAGCGCGGTCAGGGCGAGCAGGCCGAAACCGGCGCCGGTACTGCGGAGGAAGTCTCGGCGGGTCGGGGAGGGCAACATCATCATCGGACCCCCTTCGATCGGTCATGAACCGGTCGTGACTGGACCTCCGCCGGAGGCATTCAGTATCGCGATCATCTGAGGCACGTCCACGACCGAAACACCCATCGCGGCGGCGCCGTTACAGACGAAGGGCGCCGTGAAATGGTGATTCTCCGTGGCGAAATACTGCGCGCCCAGGACGACCGCCGTCGCCAGTTGCACCGCGTCCGCCATAAACAGTCCCAGCGCGAGGATGATGTCCTTGGCCTTGGCGCTGGCCAAAGTGACAGGGAAGTGGCTCAGCACGCCTGATTGGGACATCGTTAGCAGGTTGGCGAAAGCGCTCTCGATAGCCGCATCGGTCAGGCCAAGGGATGGATCACGCCGCTGAGCTACCTTCAACCCGCGCACCACTTCGAGAGGGACAAGTTCACTCACGGCGGCCTCAACTTCCCGGCGCTCGATGCGCTGGCGCAAGTCGAGCGCCTCTGCCTCGTGCCTTTCGCCGTGCTTGTACCATTTCATCACGACCGCGCTGTCGAGGACAATCACGGCGTTTCATTCCTCTCCATGTCGCGCCCGCAGGACGGCCTCGGTCGCATTAAAATTCATGCCCGAGAGATGCTCGCGAATTTCATCCATCTGCCGCCACGCTTCTTCCCGCATACGGGCCAGTCGCTCGAGATCCTCCGGAGTGTCCTCCTTACGAAGTAGAACGATCTTGACCTCAAGACCCGGCCGCAGCTGCAATTCTTGCCACACAGCAGCGGGGATCTCCAGGATTCGCATTGCCGGGATATTGGCAGTAAACTCAGCGGCTTGCATGGCTACATTCCTCCATTGTAACATCCCCTCGTATATGGTATCGCAGGGCATCAGTCCAGGTAAACAAACTCATTCACGTTGAACAGCGCCCGGCACAGCTCGCTCAACGGCGATTTACCCAGGAATTGCCGTGATAGCTCCCTCTCCTGCGCTGTTGGCCGCCGCCCCAGCACCAGCCGGTACGCCAGTGCGACCCGTTCTTCTTCGGTCATGGCTTCGGCCATCACTCGCGCCGCCAGCGCCTTCGCCGCCGCGCTGACGTCGGCCGCGTTGAGCAGCGCCAGCGCCTGCGTCGCCGTGGTGCTGCGCTCGCGCTTCGGGCAGCTCAGGCTGCTGTCGGGCAGGTCGAACGCTTCCAGGAACGGGAAGCGCAGGTTGCGGCGGGCGAAGACGTAGACACTGCGGCGGACATGGTCGCGCGGGTCAGGACTCGCCTTCCACACCGGAGCGGCCTCGGGCGCCACCGCCGGAAAGACGCCCGGCCCGCCCATCGCCCGGTTCAGGCGGCCGCTCACCGCCAACAGGCTGTCGCGGATGATCTCACCTTCCAGCCGCAGCCGGTTCCTGCGTGAGAACAGGCGATTGTCCGGATCGACCCGGCGCCCTTCCGCGGAGAGAGCCGTCCCTTGCTGATACGTCGCGGAGAGGAGCATCAGCCGGTGCATCTGCTTCAGCGACCAGCCGCGGGCGACGAACTCGCACGCCAAGAAGTCGAGCAATTCGGGGTGAGTCGGCCGCTCGCCGCGCACGCCGAAGTCATTGGGCGTCGCTACCAGGCCGCGGCCGAAGTGGTGCTGCCACAGCCGATTGACCAGCACACGCGCCGTCAGCGGGTTGTTGGGGCGCGCGACCCAGCGGGCGAGGGCGGCACGCCGAGCGGCCCCGTCGTGCGGCCCGGCCTCGCTCCCCAGGATGACGGGGAAACCCGGCTGCACTTCCTCGCCGCGCTGGCTCAGTTCGCCGCGCTCCAGCAGGAACGTCTTCGGCGCGGCTCCGGTGGCATCCTGCAAGGCCATCGCCACCGGCAGCGGCGGCGGCTTGTGGTCGTCGAACTTCTTCACCTGTTCGGACAGCTCCTCATGCCGGACCCGGTCGGCGGGGCCCAGGGCCGCGACGACGGCCTGCGGCGAAACGACGAGCAGGCGGGCGGTCTTTTCGACGAGTTCTGTCTGCTGGGCCGTGCGCCGCTCCGGCGCCGTCTCGTGAGCGGCGCGGGCCTCGTCGGCGAGCTTCGCGAACTGGGCCTCGTAGAGGCGCCGGCGGTACGGCTCCTCCAGGCGGTCCAGCGCGTCCCGAGTCGGCTTGACGAGGGCCGTGTAGTCCCGCTGCGCCTTGGCGAGGGCCTCGCGCTGGCTGCGGCCGGCGATGGGCAGGTCGCGGCGGAAGGTCGCGGGGGTGAAAAACGCCTGGAAGCGGTAGTAATCGCTCTGCGGGATCGGCTCGAACTTGTGGTCGTGACAGCGGGCGCAGGCCAGCGTCAGGCCGAGGAAGGCGAGGCCCGCGGTATCGGTCATGTCGTTGAGCGAGTTCTGCCGCCGCTGCGCCTGCTCGAAGGCGTCGGTCATGTCGGGTCCGAGCAAGTTGAAGCCCGTGGCGATCAGCGCCTCCGGGTCGTCGGGGAACAGCTCGTCGCCAGCCAGTTGTTCGAGGACGAAGCGGTCATAGGGCCGGTCCTCGTTGAACGCGCGGATCACGTAGTCGCGGTAGCGCCAGGCGTCGGGACGGACCTCGTCGAACTCGTAGCCATTACTCTCGGCGAAGCGGGCCACGTCGAGCCAGTGCCGGCCCCAGCGTTCCCCGTAGTGGGGTGAGGCGAGCAGCTGATCGACGAGGCGCTCGTAGGCGTCGGGCGCCGGGTCGTTGACGAAGGCGTCGATTTCCGGCGGCGCCGGCGGCAGTCCGATGAGATCGAAGGTGACGCGGCGGATGAGCGCCGCGCGGGACGCCGGCGGGGCGGGGTGCAGGCCGGCGGCTTCGAGCCTGGCGAGGATGAAGTGATCGATGGCGTTGCGCGGCCAGGCGCGGTACTTCACGGCCGGCAGCGCGGGGCGCACCGACTTCCGCCAGGCCCAATGGTCCTGATCCGCGGCCGCGAGGGGAGCGGTCAGGACGAACAGCAGCAGGCAGGAGAAAACGCGCGTCACGGTGGCACCGGGGCAAGGGTCGCGGCGATGTCCAGCGCTCATTGTGACGCCGGCGCGGCGGCGCGGCAAACGAAATGCGCGGCGCCAACTCGTACAACATTCCTGGCGGCCGCCCCCGTGTGCCGTAGCCGCAAGCTGCCAGCTTGCGGCTACGGCACACGGCGAACTCCAGGAGCCCCGACGATGAACGGCCCCCGCATCAGCGTCTTCCCCAAGTGTTACTTCGACGAGCTGTACCGCGGCACGATGGATTACCTCGGCTGGCTGCGCCAGGCGGCGACCCTCGGCGCGGAGGGCGTCGAACATTACGACGGCTTCTTCCACGCGGGCATCGATCCCGTGCGCCGCGTCCTGGAAGAAACCGGCCAAATTTCCTCGATGCTTTGCTTCTCGCCCGACTTCACGCACTCCGACGCCGCCGAGCGCGCCCGCCAGGTCGAGCGCCAGAAGACGGCCATCGACCTCTGTGTTTCGCTGGGCATGGGCCACTGCCGGACGCTCAGCGGGCAGCGCTACCCGGGGATGACGCGCCGCCAGGGGATCGAGCGGACGGTCGAGGGCGTCCGGCGCTCACTGGACTACGCGGAGCGGCGCGGCGTGGTGCTGTGCCTGGAGAACCACTACAAGGACGGCAATTGGCAATATCCCGAGTTCGCCCAGCCGGAGGACGTCTTCCTGGAGATCATCGGCCGGATCGAGTCGCCGTTCTTCGGCGTCCAGTACGACCCGTCTAACGCCACCGTCGGCGGCTTCGATCCGGTCCAGTTCCTGGAGAAGGTCAAGGGTCGCGTGGTGACGATGCACGCCTCTGACCGCTACCTGGCGCCCGGGGCGAGCCTGGACGACCTGCGCCAGTCCGACGGGACGATCGGCTACTCCGACAAGCTGCGCCACGGCGAGACCGGCCGCGGCCTGAACGACTACGACGCCATCTTCCGTATCTTGTCCGGCGTCGGCTTCGCCGGTTGGATCTCGGTGGAGGACGGCATGAATGGCCTGGACGAGCTGCGGCGCTCCGTGGAGTTCCTGAAGCGGAAGCGGCAGCAATACTACGCGCCGGCAGCGGGCTGAGGCCCCGGGGAAAGGAGCGTCAAAATGACTGTGGTGATTTGCCTGCCGCTCTTCGGCCCGCCGGGCCGCGAGCTGGAGGAAGGGGACCTCATCCAGGGCCGGCAGCTGCGCCAACTGGCCGCGGAGCTGGGCGAGCGGCTGCAACGGGCGGCGGACACCCTGGACCGGCTCACCGCCAACGGCTGGACCGCCCGCGTGGCGATGTATGACGCGATCCTGTCGCAGCCGGGCGTCGAGACGCAGGAGGAGGCCGCCCGGCGCCTGCGGGCCATCGGAGTTGCGCCCGACGAACTGCTGATTATCGAGGAGGTGGACGACGAGGACGTCGGCCACGCATAACTGAGGGATGACCATGACCACGACACACGCCGGATGGCTCGCCTGCCTGACGATCGGATTGCTCCTGCTGCTCGGCCCGACACCCGCTGCGGCCGCGGCCGCGCCCCTTCCCAGGAAAACGTACACGTACAAGACCGTTGACGAGGTGAAGATTCAGGCCGACGTCTATCGGGCCGACGACGAGAAGGTACGGCCGGTGCTGGTCTGGATCCACGGCGGGGCGCTCATCATGGGCGGCCGCAATTCCGTGCCGCGGCAACTGCGCGACCTGTGCCAGGCCGAGGGCTACGCGCTGGTTTCCTTCGACTACCGCCTGGCGCCGGAGGTCAAGCTGCCGGCGATCATCGAAGACATTCAGGATGCCTTTCGCTGGCTGAACGAGCAGGGGCCGAAGCTCCTGCACATCGACCCGGAGCGCGTGGTCGTCGCGGGCGGGTCGGCGGGCGGATACCTGACGCTGATGACCGGCTTCTCGGTCAAGCCGCGGCCGCGGGCCCTGGTCGCCTACTGGGGATACGGCGACGTGGACGGCGACTGGTACACCAAGCCCTCGGACCACTACCGCAAGCAGCTGCTGGTGAGCAAGGAGGAGGCACACAAGGGGGTGGGCGCCAAGGTGCTGCCCGGCACCGACGGCCTCAGCGGCGACGAGCAGAAGGCGCGCGGCCGGTTCTACCTCTACCTGCGCCAGAACGGCCTGTGGACCAAGGAAGTGACCGGCTTCGACCCGGCCAAGGACCGCAAGAAGCTCGACCGGTACTGCCCCGTCCGCAACGTATCGGCCGACTTCCCGCCGACGCTGCTGATCCACGGCACCGAAGATACCGATGTGCCCTACGAGCTGTCCGCCAGCATGGCCAAGGAACTGGCCCGCCAAAAGGTGCCGCACGAACTGGTCACGGTGAAAGGGGCGGGGCACGGGTTGAGCGGCGGCGACAAGAAACTGGTGGACGAGGCCAACGAGAAGGCGGCGGCGTTCATCCGGGAGCATTTGAAATGAGCCGCCACGCCCGGTCCCGTTTCATTTCACGGGTGGTGATATGAAAGCCGGCGACGCAAGCGATTATCTCCCAAGATCTTGCGTCGCCGGAACCGATTCATATCGTTCGTGCCACACTGACCTCTTTCACCGGCTTTGCTTCAAACTGGCTGGCTGTTACGAAACGCGGGCGGTCCGTTACGGAATGGTCCCGCCAGTCGGCACCACATGGCTTTGTACATTGTTGGCCCCCTGCACAAACATGCAAGGGGGCTGCACAAGAATTAGCCGGGTGGCAGATCAGCGACTGGAGCGATCGGCGTTCGGATAGGACGCTTCAGGAACTTCACGGCTTTCCCATAGGCCGGGTTGTCTTTGGCTTCGGACTCCAGAGAGTTTAGCGTCTTGTGTTCGATGTCTTCCCAGTCTCCCAGCTTGCTAGTCCAGATTCCGGAGGCGGGTAGCTGGCGGGCAGCATGGGTGGGCGTGCCGGCATCGTCCACATAGAGCGCGATCTTCTCAAAACCCTCTTCCAGCTCAGGGCTGTCGCAAGGAACGTACTTCCGTGTCCCGAAGGCCGCGACAAAAGCCTCTACGGTTTCCTCTCGCGGCGCCTCATCTGGCCAGAAAACTCCTTCCGTGCCGCTCTCCACCGGCCACCACGGAACGTCCGTTTCGCCTGCCGCGTAGGCGATGCAGTTGTATGCCCAATCCTCGTTGCTTGACACTTCATAGTCTTGCCTATTGAGGTTCGGGAACTTCGCCTCCCTCTCCGGGCTCAAGTATCTTGAGGACATTTAGTCAACGAGCCCTTTTTCTTTGCCCCATTTTAGCCAAGCTTCCCTTGCTCGCTTCGGATCGGCCCGGTCGGCGGCTTGCACCGGCGTCTGGCCCGTGATTGCTTTCAGCGCCTCGAACCAATATCCCGGCCTGTCCCGAAGCTCACGGAGGATCAGGGGAACAACCTTCCCCCCCATCCGGATGATCTTCTGGTACGCGGGGTGTTGCACTTTCTTCGTAATGGAAGAGTGCATACCGGTTTCTCGTCGCCACTCCTCGACCAGCAATCGGAATGTCGCTTCACGTTCCGGATCATTGCGGCCCGGCGGGTCGATAACTTCACGCAACTCATTCGCCAGTTCCACCTTCTTGGCTGCGATTTCGTTTGCCGATCGGTGTAACTCTCCGTCGATATCGCTTGCCTTCTGACGGATTGCTCGTTGCCTGTCAGGGTCCACATGGGGCACCCGGATCGTCTGAAGGTCGCGGTAATACAATCGGTCACGGATAGTCCCCGTGGACACAACGTCAATGTACATCTTGTAAAACGGTGATCGGAGGAGGTCAACCAGGAACTCCGGCTCCAGTCCGCTGGACCGAAAAGTGACATATTCAGCGCTTACATAACTGCCATGAAGTTCCTTCGGCACGACGCCGATACTGCCAATGTTGATTCGGCTAGGGTTGTAAACAATGTCCTTGTGCCGAACCCGCTTGTAGTCCTGCGTGAACTGCTCGCCTCGCAGATAATGGCTAAAGCGTACATTTCCGTCGCTTGACACAGAAAGGATCGGGTATTCGGCGTCAAGCTGATCCTCCGTCTCTGGGAAGAACCGTTCACCCGACGCCTGAACGGCGTCGGCTAGCGGCGTCAAAGACTCAAGAATTTTCCCGGCTTGGTAGCCGAAAATGTAGTAAGGCGGGTCTAGCCGTTCCGCCGTCTCGTGGAAGGGCAAGACGAAAGACGTTTTCAACCCCCTGACAGTACCGCGGACCGTTTGTTCCTTTCTTCGGAATGATTTTTCGCCATAATGCCTGCTGGCAAACTCGAACAGGTCAACATCCGGGTGGGCCATCTCCGACTGGTCGGCAAAATCCTTGAGCAGGAGGTCGAGATCGGTTTCTTCCCCGACTTCAATAATCATCCGTCCGCTTGGTTCGTACCCGATAAACTCTGCCGTTCCCATGAAAATGGGGTAATCAAAATCAGGGTCTCTCCGCAGTAAGCTCCTGATGTTATCCACCGACAGCGAAGCCGCCTTCTTGTCGTAGAGTAATTTCTTTTCTTTGGTGAATTTCTGGAGGTAAAGAACACAGGTGTTGACGGTGGGCACTCCCGACTGGACGAAAGCGTGGGTGGGCCAGGTTACAATTGCCCTGATCTCTGCTTCTGAGTGCAAGAAATCTCGGACCGGCGCATGGCTCACGCCACTCAAGATGCTTTGGGGGAGTACGATGAGCATCTTCCCTTCGGGGCGGAGAAGTTTTACCCCCTTCTCCAAGAATAGGATTTCCGTTTTCTCGGACGCCTTGGAGCGAAGCTTGCTGCCAAGAAGGTAGTTTTTCAGGATGCGCTGATCTTTCTCCTTGCTACCAAACGGAGGGTTCGCCAAGATGAGGGTGCAGCCTGAGTCGATCTCGTCCTCTTGGTATTCCTTCGGCCCGTAGGGGTTACCGCCGAAGTCGGCGGTGTCAAGGGCATTCCCCCGTACCACTCGTTTGCCGTCACCCCACATGAGCATGTTCATCTTCGCGGTACGGGCGGCACGCGGCTCGGCGTCAATTCCATAAATCTGGTGCGATTTAATATCTTCCAACATTCTCCCCCTGCTCAAGGCCATCCTGCGCAGGGTCCCATCAGGCAGTTGCTCGACCTTGCCCTTCATCAACTCAAAAGCTTTGATGAGGAAACCGCCTGAGCCGCAGCTAAAGTCAACCACCGTATCTCGGATTGACACCCCGGCCATTTCGGCCATGAAGTTGACGATTGGACGTGGGGTGAAGTATTGGCCAAGGCCCTTGCCACGGAGTTGGGAGGGCAGGAATTCCTCGAATGCCCGGCCTTTCACGTCCACGTCTCCGTTCTTGACGTGAAACAGCCGCATCATTGCGAGGACTTCCTTAAGGGCTTCTGCGGAAAGCTCGATTCTGGGGTGATCCCCGAACACGCCCGGGAAGAGTTCGGCGGTGGCGGACTGGAACCATTGATTAACAAACTCACTGGCCTGCCCAACGGCCTCCCACTCCTCGATCATTTCGGGGGTCAGGACTGGCTTTGTCCTTCCCTTCTGTTGCTGCCATTCGTCCTCCGCGGCCTTAAGGAAAAGGAGCTTGCTCAGTTCATCGAAGGCTGCTGCGGGGTCAAGGCGGTCCCGGTCACGGATGGCGTTGTGGATTCTTCGGAAGAAACGTCGATAATCCCGAATCTTCTCTTCGTCCGGTGCGGGCAGGGAATTCGCGGGCTCCCTGATGGAGGAGAGGACGTTTTCAAATGAGACAAGGCTCTTCAGTTTGTCCCAATTGGCATGAGCTAGCGCCTGGACGGTGTCGTCAATGACGTTGATCCTACTGTTGAACGAGTAGTAACCTCGAAGTACAAAATGCTTACCGTTCGTAATAACGCTGTACGGGGTCTGTAGCGCGAAGGCGTAGGAATCCACTTGGCCGAGGCCGGTCTGGATAGGTTCGGTCGGCCTCTTTGCCTCAACCGTTATCACGGGGCTCCGGTCGTGGTAGACGACAAGGTCGGCTTGCTTTGTCTTGGTCTCTCGCCCGAGGGTGATCCGGACAGGTTTTGACCAGTGCAGGCCAGACGCAGGGTAGCCCAACACCTCTCGGAAGAGTGGCGTGAGCAGGTGCGCTCCGACATCGCCCTCTGTTTCAAATGCCGTATCCATTGTCGTCCCACCCGCAAGGGAAGTTACGTCAGGGCCGATGACCTTCCTTGCTCTCCTTGCCGTGCCGCCTATACTGAATTCTACCGGGCGGCTCCAGCGTCTACTGGTTTACGGCCGTGTTCACCACCCCTATACCACTCTGTTCTCCTTTCGATTCCTTCCTCGCAATCTTCTCGCGCGCCGCCTGAAGCACTACACTGCGCACCCAAGCAGCCATTCCCTCCGGCTCGTCGCTGGTTGCTTCTAGGATCAGGGCCTTTTGCTCGCTGGTCACGGGAATCCGCAAGTCCGTGTCCATGCGCAAGCGGCCGTCTTTCCTTGGCCTTGGCATGCGCGTATTGTAGTCAAGTTTTTCCGGTGTTGTCAACTGCTGACTTAATAATGTAGCAATTATATGACTACAATATACGTGTACATTCCGCCCGATGCCCATCCGCCTTGGGGGTCAGGTAGACTTGCCGGGGGGTCGCACACTGATTCTTCATCTCGCGGTAGTTTGCGAAAGTGTCCATAACTGCTCCTCCTAGTACGCGACGGGAAAGACCCGCAATAGGATTGTCATCTCGCCACCCCCCAGGGCCTCCGGGCAGGGCTCGGGCTTCCGCGCGCGCTCTTCGGGCCGGCGAGCAATCTACTTCTCCCGCTTCGGCCCGGCCGGCTGCCCGTCTTTCAGCACCGACTCGAAAAAGAGGTAAATCACCTCATTCGACTCCTCGGTCGGCGAGTGTCCCTTGCGGTTGGTCATGGCGACCCGCTGCTTGACGCCCAGCAGGTCGTTCACGGCGACGGCGTGGTTGAGCGCCTTCCAGCGCTCCGGCGGGTCTTCCGAGCCGCCCGAGACCAGGAACGGCCGCGGGGCCATCAGGGCTTGCAACTCGTGGAGGTCGTGCCCGGCCTCGATCAGCCGTTTGTACGGGCCGGTGCGCGGGTTCGCCTCCGTGGGGATGCCCGGCTTGCGCTCGCGCCCGGGTTCGTAACCGAGATACCACGGCTCCCAGTAGTTCACATTACTGCGCTTCTCGTCGAACACGATGCCGGGGTCCGACCAGACGCCGCAGGCGAACTTCTCGCAGAGGCAGGCGGCGAACATTGCCCACTTGCCGCCGTAGGAGTGACCGACAACGCCGATCCGCTTCGGATCGACCTGCGGCAAGTTGGCCAGGACGGTGTGGCAGTTGGCCGCGACGCAGGCGTGGAAGGAGAGCGGCTGCAACTGGGCCTTCTCCTTGTTCGGGTAGAAGGAGTCCGGCGGGCTGCCCAGCGACAGCGTGACGAACCCCCGCTTCGCGAGCTGGTAGGCGAAGTCGCACCGCTCCGTCTTGCCCTGCCCGATGCCGGTCTTGGCGTCGTAGAAGACCACCAGCACGGCGGGGAACGGTCCCTTGCCGTCCGGGACGAGGAGGTAAGCGTCGTCCGTCGTCAGGCCTGGGGCGACTTCGACGCGGACGTGATGCTGGGTCAGGTTGTCGCGCCGCTCCTTCTCCAGGTATGCGACTTTCGGCTTCTCGATCAGCGCCGGCCACGGGCCCAGGAATTCGTGCCAGGTCTTCAGGATCTCCTGTCGCCGCCTGGGCCACTCGTCGGCGCTCTTCACCCGGCGGCCGTCCGCGAATTCCAGCGGCGACTTGTAGTTGCCCAGGTCGCCAGCCAATTCGGCGGGCGGCTTGAAGAACGGCGCCAACTTCTTGCCGGCGTCGCCGTTCGCGGCTGGTTGTTCGGCGAAGTTCCAGTCTTCCCCGAAGAAGCCGGCGCGGACGACGCTCTCCTCGTCGCCGACCTTCAGCACGGCCCAATCGCCCAGGCGCGGGAAGAGCAGGTAATTGAGCGAGGCGAACTCCTTCTCATGGAAGGTGTGGCCGCTGTTCAGCACGACATAGCGCCCATCGGCGAGCGGGTTCGGCTGGATCAGCACCGGGGCGTGATCGGCCGCGGCGTAGCGCTCCTTGCCGATCTGCAGCTCGTCGTGCGTCCAGCGGATCGGCAACTTCGGCAGCACCTTCGCGATCCAGGGATTGCTGCCGGGGTCGCCGAACAGGATCAGGTTGCCGCGGCGAACGTCGTCCTCGGTGACGGCCGTGTCGTCCTTGACCGGCAAGTCGCAGCGCAGGTAGCGGTGCCACTCGTAGGCGAAGCGCTTCAGGCTCGCCTCGGACCAGGCCTGGACGGCCGGGTTCCACGGCTTGCCCGTGCCGCGGACGCACAGGAACGGGGCGGCGAAGGCGTCGTCGATCGGCCCCTGCAAGCCGGGACGCTTGCCCGCAGGCCGGATGGGATCGACGGACAGCTCCCACCTGTCGCCGCGACGGCGGACGAACAGCTCCCGCTGCTCCTTGTTGCCGGTCGGCAGCGGACCCACATCCCGACCTCCGACGCGGAGGTGGGCACCTTCCTTCACCTGTATCGGAGGGCGGAAGGAGAAGAGCGTGACGTTCTTCGGCTCCTGGAAGGCGATCGAGCCGTCATCGGCCACGTCGGCCTCCAGCTCGGCGCGGGCGTAGTGCTCGTCGAGCCCCAGCATCTGCAGCCAGTGACAGCGGCCGTATTTCAGCGTCCAGGTGACGAAGCGGAGGTGCCGCGGCGCATGATCGAGTCCTTTCGTCGCCTGCTCGCCGATTCGCCGCATCTGTTCCTTATGGGTGACGGGGTCGATGACGTGCCCGGTGCCGGGGGAGATGAGGTTGACCATCTTCAGCCCCTCGCGCTCCATCGCCTTGCCCATGAGGACGTGGGCCTGGAAAAAGACGTCCTTGTCGCCCATGCAGGCGACGGCCGGCACCACCCCGGCGTTCGCGGCGTAGTCGATGGAGTCGAGCATGTGCAGCACTTTCTCCTGGTGCGGCGGCAGTTCGCCGACCTTCACGAAAGTCGCCAGCGGCGTCTGCGAGAACTGGTGTGTATCGACGTAGCCGCAGTAGGGGCCGAGGGCGACGAAGCGGTCGGGGTGCTTCAGCCCCAGGTGCCAGGTTCCCGAGGCGCCCATCGACATGCCGCGCAATACCACCCGGTCGCGGTCGATGTTGTAATTGCGACAAACCGCCTCGATCGCCTCGAAGACATCGGTTTCCCCCGCCCAGCGGTAACAGTTCTCGACCCGGCCGAGCGGGTGCAGCTCGATGTAGTCCACTTCTGGGGCGGCCTTTTCGTCCTCCTCGAAGCGACCCAGGAAGCGCAGCTCGCTCATGCCGACCGGCCGGCTGCTGCCGTGCAGCACCACGTCCAGCCGCGTCGGCTTGCCGCCGTCGTACTTCGCCGGCACGATCATCCCGTAAGGTTGCACCGAGCCGTCCACGGCCGACACGAAGGCGCGGGCTACCTTGCCCTTCCTCCCCGCCCAGGAGTGCTTGCCGGATTCCAGCGCCGCGGCGCGCTCGTTGCCGCGCTCCAGCGCCTTCCGGATCAGCGCCGCGTCGGCCGGCGTCAGCGCCTCGTCATAGCGCAGGGCCCAGGCGATGCCCTTGGCGAAAATGGCTGCGTCCGCGAGGTGATCCGCCTTCTCGGCCGGGGTTTTCGCCCGCAGCTTGTCCAGCCGCTCGTTCAGGTCCTTCAGGCCGCGCTCGATCTTGCCGCGCTCCTCGGCGGAAAGGAGCGGCTCGGCAGCTGGGAGAGCAGCGGAGATGGCCAGCAGCCCGGCCAGAAGCAGAAGGCCATGCTTGGTCGTCATCGCTCAGACTCCGTCAATGTTGCGCGAAGAGTGATTCCCGCGGCGCCGTGTAGCGGATCGCCAAATGCGGTGTCTCGATGCGCTTCTGGTCGGACGACAGCGACTGCATGGCGGCGGCGAGGATTCCCGACGTTAGCAGCGTCCGCTCGACCGGGTAGGGGGCCTTGCCGGTGACGAACGTCTCCTCGGCCTTGGACATCAGCGCCGCCGAGTAGGTGACGTTGGGGTTGGGCGGCAGGTAGAAGAGCGTGGACAGCGGCTCGTCGCGGCCCTTGACCCGGGCGGCGAACGTGAAGTCGCCCACCAGCCCGTTCAGCAGAAACATCGTCGCCTTCAGCCCGTCGGCGTACTCGACGCGGTGGGCGACGGGGTCCTTCACCCACTCACGCATCTGCTTGTCGGTCGGGTGGCGGTCGCTGAAGGTCGGCGGCTGGGCGAGGGTCTGGCTGCGGCAGAGGCACGCCTCGAACAGCTCGGGGCTCCAGCCGCCCGCCTTCCACGAGCCGGCCGCCATCGCCTTCCAGACCGCGTCGCCGCGCAGCGCCTGCACCGCCCTGACCCCGCTCTCGCCGCCCTTGCGCCGCTCGGCCATGCACTGGATCGCTTCCAGGGCGTGGAAGTCGTAACTGTCCACGCCGCCCATCGCCACGCACATGACCTCCTCGACCTCGGCCCCGTACGGCATATCGACGGCCGGCAGGCGCCACGTCACCGGCAGCGACGAGCCCGCCAGGAACGGGAAGCCCATCGACCGCGACGTCTCCGCCATCTCCTTCGCCCATTCCCACTTCCAGGAGAGGTGTTTGTCGTTGAAGACGGGCGTTGTTCGGCCATCCTTCTTGAAGACCTCGACCACTTCCTTGAAGAAGCGGTAGCGCGGGTATTCCTTCTGCCCGAGCTTGTTGACGGGGTAATCGCCGTGCTCACCGATGATGAGGACGGCGTCCACGGCCAACTTGTCGCCGCCGCAGCGCAGTGCCTCGGCGATCGTCGGGTAGATCTTGAAGCCGAATTCCTTGGCGCGGTCCTTGCTGAGGTCGTTGGCCGGGGTCTGGTCCACGTAGGCGGCAACGACGTCCAGCGGCGGGCGGTGCCACCGGCCGTTGATGGGGTAGCCGACCAGGAAGCGCTCGCCCATGTGCCAGGCGTGCGACATGTGCCGCCATTCCGTGGTGACAATGGCCATTTTCTTGCGGGCCGGCCGCTCCTCGGCGCGCGCCTCCAGCGACGCGGCGACGACGCCGGCGCCGATGGTGCCCAGGAAAGTTCTTCGCGATAGCATGATTTCTCCTTCGAGGAATCCCTTGTTTAGCGGCGGGTCGCAGACCCGCGCGGGTCTGCGACCCGCCGCTAAACAGAAGGCGTTCCCGCGGGTAACGACTTCAGGTACGCCAGCGTCTCCTCCAGACTCACGACGTCGGCGAAGCGCGCCTGGATGTCGAACAGCGTCCACTCGTGGGCGATGTCCGAGCGATCCTCCACACCCTCGCGCACGATGATCGGGCGGAGTCCGAGGCTCTTGGCGTCGGTCGCCGTCGCCCGGACGCAGGCGCTGGTCGAGCAGCCGGTGATGAGCAGCGTATCGACCCGGCGCTCGACCAGGTGGCCGATGAGCGCCGTCCCGGCGAAGGCACTGGCGTGCTCCTTGTGGATGATGTACTCGCCGGGGTTCGGGCGGAGGCGCTCGTCGATCTCGCAGGCCCGCCGGTCCCACTTGCGAAAGTTCGGTGAGAAGTCGGCCGCCGACTTCAGCTGAGGGTTGTCGGAATACGGCGACGTGGTGTAGACGATCGGCAGGCCCTTGGAGCGGAGGGGCGGCAGGAGCTGGCGGATCGCGGTGACGGCGCCGTCGAGGCGCGCCGACCCGCCCGCGTAGGCGGGATCGGTCCAGCCGTAGGCCATGTCGATGACGACGAGCGCGGGGCGCTGGCCGAAGCCGAAACGGCCCTGGAAGATGCCGCGCTGCTTGTAATAGGCGTCCACGGCCGCCATCGCGGCCCGCAGTCCTTCCAGCGGGTCCATGTCGTGTTCCTCCGGGTGCCTTCTCAGTAAGCCATGCCGGGGTGGCCGTTGCAAGCGCCAATTCGCTTGGCCGTCGGGCGACTGGACTTGATTTTGGGCAAATCGTGAAACGGCCGAACACGGTATACTTGTTCTTCGTGAGCCTACCTGTTCCCGCCCACCCGTGTCGCCCGCCATCGTCAGGGACTTTTCCATGCCGCCTCTCCTCCCGTCCAACGGCCACGCCATGCAGCACCGCACCGGCGCCGCCCGTAATCCGCTGCTGCCGCCGCCGGCGGATCTGTTCCGTGTCGGCTCGCGGCGCTGGTTCCTGCAAACCGGCCTGGCTGGGCTCGCCGGCCTCACCCTGGCCGACACCTTGCGGTTGCAGGCGTCGGCTTCCGGCAACCTCAGCCGCCATCGCGACCCCCGGTCGGTGATTCTCTTCTGGCTCTCCGGCGGTCCCTCTCACATCGACACCTGGGACCCCAAGCCGGACGCCCCGGCCGAGATTCGCGGCCCCTACCGCACCATCCCGACCAGCGTGCCGGGCATCCGGGTGAGCGAACACCTGCCGTTGCAAGCGCGACTGATGCATCAATTGGCGATCCTGCGCGCCGTCGATTGTTCCGCCAGCAATCACACGCCGATCACGATGCAGGCCGGCAACCCCCTGGCCCGGCGCACCGACGACGGCAAGGACGGCGGCGGCTACCCCTCGATGGGCTCGCTGACCGCCCGCTTCCGCGGCCCCAACGTCGCGTCGATGCCGGCCTTCGTCGGCCTGGCCGATTCCTGGCGGGCGGACGTCTGGGGTAGCGGCCACATGGGCAGCGCTTACGAGCCGGTCAAGGGGAACGAACTGCCGGGACGGCTCACGCTGCCTGCGGGACTGGCCGTTCCTCGGCTGCAAGAGCGGGCCGAGCTGCGCCGGCGGTTCGACCTTCTGGAGCGGGCGCGCGACGCCGGCTCGAACATGGGGCAGATGGACCGCTACGCCGACATGGCTTACGACATGGTCGTCTCGCCCGCGGTGCGGCGGGCCTTCGACGTGGGGCAGGAGCCGGACCGGCTGCGCGACGCCTACGGGCGCTGCAGCGTCGGCGAGAAGGCCCTGCTGGCGCGGCGGCTGGTCGAGGCCGGCACGACCTTCGTGCTGGTCAGCGGCCGCTGGGGCTACTTCGATCATCACGGCGACAACGTGCCGCCGTGGGGCGGCATCCTCAAGGGACTGACGCCGATCCTGCCTACCATCGATCGGGCACTCACCGCGCTTGTCGAGGATCTCGGCGCCCGCGGACTGCTCGACTCGACATTGGTCCTCATGATGGGCGAGTTCGGCCGGTCGCCGGTGCTGACCAAGGACGGCGGCCGCGAGCACTGGACGCCGGTCATGTCGATGCTGACGGCCGGCGGTGGGGGGCGGCACGGACAGGTGATCGGCAGCAGCGACGCTCGCGGCGGCGCCATCAAGAGCCGCCGGGTGTCGCCGTCCGACTTGGCCGCCACGGTGTTCCGCCACCTGGACATCCCACTCGATGCGCAGTGGGTCAACCCGCAGGGCCGGCCGATCCCCATCGTCACCGAGGGCGGTCAGCCGATCACCGAGCTTACCGTTTAGCCGTCGCCCTCGGGGTGGCGCTCGACGCGCTCGTAGTGACCCGATTTATCGGGTCGGCTCTGGCCATGACCGCGTCAATCATGACCGCATAAATGCGGTCACTACAAGCGCCGTCGCCGATTGAGGAGAATGCCAACGATGCACCGCCGCGAATTCCTCGCCGCCGCCGGCGCCGTTGCGGGAGCCGCGGTTCTGGGTGCCGACCCGGCCGGCAGCGAGACGCTGTACAACGGCATCGAGCTACCGTCCCCCTGGCCGCCGAAGTTTGCCGAGCTTCCCCGCGACCCGGTGACGCCGCCCTACCTCAAGTCGTGGCCCGCGGTCATCCCCATCGACGTCGGCCGGCAGCTCCTCGTGGACGATTTCCTCGTCGAGGAAACGACGCTCCAGCGCACCTTTCACACCCCAAAAGAGCACGCGGACAACCCGCTCGTCCGCCCCGACAAGGACTGGGAGAAGAAGGGCAAGGGCGGCATGGCGATGGTCTTCAGCGACGGCGTCTGGTACGACCCGAAGGACCGCCTTTATAAGATGTGGTATCTCGGTGGCTACGGCGCCGGCACCTGCTACGCTACCTCCCAGGACGGCCTCAAGTGGGAGAAGCCGGAGCTGGACGTCCGCAAGGGGACCAACATCGTCCAGTCCGACACGCGCGACTCGTGTACCGTCTGGTTCGACCTGGAGGAGAAGGATCCCAAACGCCGCTATAAATTGTTCCGCTCCCACGGCGAGGCGGGTCGCTTCGGCCTGTCGGTCTACTTCTCCGAGGACGGCGTTCACTGGGGCGAGCGCGTCCTGCGCACCGGCTCCTGCGGCGACCGCACCACCGTCTTCTGGAACCCCTTCCGCAAGGTGTGGGTCTACAGCCTGCGGCACGGCTGGGGCCAGCCGCGCAAGCGCCGCTACTGGGAGGTGAAGGATATCCTGAAGGGGGCGCAGTGGGAGCGCATCGACGAGCCACCGCTGTGGTGCGGCTCCGACCGTTTCGACCCGCAGCGCGACGACCTGAAGACGGTCTGCGAACTCTACAACCTCGACTGCGTGGCCTACGAGAGCCTTCTGCTGGGCCTGTTCAGCATCTGGCGCGGCGACAAAAACCTCCCGCCGGGCCGGCCGAAGCCGAACGAGGTGTGCGTCGGCTTCAGCCGCGACAGCTGGCACTGGCACCGGCCGGAGCGCAAGCCGTTCCTCGCCGTGTCCGAGAAGCCGGGCGACTGGAACTGGGGCAACGTGCAGTCGGCCGGCGGCTGCTGCCTGGTGGTCGGCGATCAGCTTTGGTTCTACCACAGCGGCCGCGCCGGCTCGCCGGAGAAGGGGGCAACCCGCGACACCGGCGGCAGCACCGGCCTGGCCGTCCTTCGCCGCGACGGTTTCGCCTCGCTCGACGCCGGCAAGGACGGCGGCACACTGACCACCCGGCCGGTCCGCTTCGCCGGCAAGCACCTCTTCGTCAACGCCGACGTGCCGGACGGCGAACTGACGGCGGAAGTCCTCGACGAGCGCGGCCAGGTCGTCGCCGGCCTCGCGCGGGCTGATTGCGTCCCGGCTCGGGCCGACAAGACGCTGCAGGCCGTGACCTGGAAGGACGGCGACCTGGCGAAGGTGGCCGGCAAGACGGTCAAGTTCCGCTTCCACCTCAAGGACGGCCGGCTGTTCGCCTTCTGGGTCAGCCCCGACAAGTCGGGCGCCAGTCACGGCTACGTCGCGGCCGGCGGACCCGGACTCACCGGCCCGCTCGACACCTTCGGGCGCCCCGCGACCTGACCGCTCGCGGCTAAACGGACGGCCGAAAAAATCGCGACACTCCTCTTGCATCTCGCCGGCGCCTGGTGTACTACTAGAGCAGTACACCTCGGCCGTCGTGTCGGCCGATTTCCGAATACAATGAGCCCGGGGACTTCGGATGTCCCATTCGGCGCTGACCCATCCTGTGTCCTATCGATCCGTGGAGGTGAACCATGGCAGCAGGAGCCCCTATGTCTCTGATTGTCGTGTGGCTGATGATGCTGGCCTCGGGCGGGGGAGTCGGCCTCCCCCTGGGGGTCCCGCCCCTGCCCGAGGACCCCGTGCTGGCGAAGATCGCCCCGGAGGAATGCCTGCTTTACTTCTCTTCGGCCGGCATGGCGAAGCCGGACGCCAAGAGCAGCAACCAGACCGAGAAGCTGTTCGCCGAGCCCGAACTCCAGCAGCTGGCGGCCGAGGTCGAGAAGCTGATCCGGAGCAGGCTGAAGGAAGCCGCAAAGGATGATAAGCCGGAGGCGAAAACACTGGCCGCGGACGGCCCCACGCTGCTCAAGGCCCTTCTGACGCGCCCGCTGGCGGTTTACGTCGCGGAGGTCAAGCTGGTCCCCAAGGCGCCTCCAGAAGTCCGCGCCGGGGCGGTGGTCAGCCTCGGGGAGGACGCCGACAAGCTCAAGGCGGCCCTGGAGCGCTGCCTGTCCGTCCTGGTCGCGGACAAGGCCAAGGATGTTACTGTCGAGGGCACGACCTTCCGCCGGGTCCCCCTGCCGGGCGGCGCCGACCTCACCTGGGGCGTCAAGGGGCAGTACCTCTACGTCGCGGCCGGGGAAGGGGAACTCGAGGCGCTCCTGAAGAGGAGCGGCCGCTCCGCCCCGAAGTGGCTGACGGCGCTGCACAAGGACCTGCCCGTCGAGCGCGTCTCGACCGTCGGCATGATCAACGTCAAGGGGCTCACGGGGCTGCTCGCCCCGCTGGGTGGGCCGGAGGTCCCCAAGGTCCTCGAGGCGACCGGCCTCGCTGGGGTCGAACGGCTGGCCGGCGTGTCGGGCCTCGACAAGGAAGGCTTCGTCAGTCGCTCGCTGGTGTCGCTCGGCGGCGAGCGGAAGGGACTGTTCCAGCTCTTCGATCAGAAGCCGCTCACCCCGGCCGAGGTGGACCTCATCCCCCGCGACGCGACCTTCGCCCTGGCGCTGAAGCTCGACACGGGCAAGGCGTGGTCCACGATCCTCGCCACGATCGAGAAAATCGATCCAAAAGAGAAGGAAAAGATGCTCGGGCAGCTGGGCGAATCGCAACGGGAGCTGCTCGACGAGGTCTTCAAGGCGTTGGGTGACACCTGGTGCGTGTTCGACTCGCCCGGCGAGGGTGGGTTGTTCACGGGCGTGACGGCAGTGGTGTCGATCAAGGACGCCGACGCCGCGGCGGCCGTGCAGAAGAAACTGCTGAGCCTGGCGGACGGCGGCGGCGACCGCCGGGCGCAGGTGGAAAAGTTCACCTTCGGCGGCCAGACGGTCCACGTCTTCGCCTCGCGCGAGAAGAACTTCCCGCTGGCCCCGTCGTGGTGCCTGACCGACAAGCACCTGATCCTGGCGGCGTACCCCGGGGCGATCAAGGGGTTCCTGTCGCGAGGCAAGGGGTTCCAGGGCCTGACCAAAGTTCCCGAAGTCGCGGCCCAGCTGGAGCGGCCGACCATCGCCCTGAGCTACACGGACACAAGGCGCCTCTTCGACCTGGCTTACCCGCTGCTGCCGGTGTTCTTCCAGATGCTCGGCAGCGAAATGCGGCACGAGGGCATCGACGTCCCGGCCGAGCTGCTGCCCTCCGCGGGATCGATCCGCCGCCATCTGCGTCCGAGTGTCGCCGCCCTGCGGCGAACCCCCGCCGGCATCGAGGTCGATTCGCGGCAGACGCTCCCCGGCAACATGGGGATGAGCACGCACCCGGTCGCCGCGGGGTTGCTCATCCTGGCGGTGCAGAAAGTCCGCGAGGCCGCCGCGCGGATGGAGTCATCGAACAACCTCAAACAGATCGCCTTGGCGGTGCTCAACTCCAACGACGCCAACGGCAACTTCCCGGCGGCTTACAGCGTCAACAAGGACGGCAAACCGCTCCTGAGCTGGCGGGTCCACATCCTGCCGTATATCGCGCAGGACAACCTCTACAAGCAGTTCCACCTCGACGAGCCGTGGGACAGCGCGCACAACAAGAAGCTCATCGACAAGATGCCGAAGACCTACCGCAGCCCGGCCTCCGCCGCTCCCCCGGGGAGGACCAATTACCTGACCGTCCGCGGGAAGGACACGGTGTTCCCCGGCGACAAGGGTGTCAAGATCTCGGAGATTACTGACGGCACCTCGAATACGATCATGGTCGTCGAGGCGTCGGACAAGAAGGCGGTCATCTGGACCAAGCCGGACGACTTCGAGCTCAACGAGAAGGACCCGATCGCCGGCCTGGTGGGACTGTGGTCGCAGGGGTTCCAGGCCGCCTTCTGTGACGGGTCAGTGCGCATGATCAGCCGCTCGATCGATCCGAAGGATCTGAAGAACTTTTTCATCCGTAACGACGGGAATCCCCCGCCGCCCGATAAATAATTGAGAGTTTCTCCGGGAGAGTCCGCGACTCCCTCACCTCGTTTAGCCGCGAGCGCTGCTTTATCGGTTCGCGAACCGATAAAGCAGCGCTCGCGGCTAAACGGCTTCTGTGGCACCTTGCCTCGCCCCCGTCTACAATGCCGACAAGCTCCACTGCCATCCCTCTCGAGGACTCCTGTCATGCCTGCTGCCACCGCGGACATCGGCCTGATCGGCCTGGCCGTCATGGGCGAAAACCTCGTGCTGAACATGGAGAGCCACGGCTACACGGTGGCCGTCTACAACCGCACCGCGGCCCGCGTCGATGAATTCGTGGCCGGCCGCGCCAGGGGGAAGCACATCATCGGTTGTCACTCCGTCAAGGAGCTGGTGGCCGCCCTGAAGCGGCCCCGCAAGGTGATGATGATGGTCAAGGCCGGCCCGGCCGTCGATCAGGTCATCGAGGAGGTCGCCCCACTCCTGGAGCCCGGCGACGTCCTCATCGACGGCGGCAACACCCACTACCCCGACACCACCCGGCGAACGAAGGCGCTCAAGGCGCGCGGCCTGCTGTACGTCGGCACCGGGGTCTCGGGCGGCGAGGAGGGGGCGCTGAAGGGCCCCTCCATCATGCCCGGCGGCGACCCGGCGGCCTGGCCGCACGTCAAGCCGATCTTCCAGGCCATCGCGGCCAAGGCGCCCGACGGCTCGCCCTGCTGCGACTGGGTCGGCAACGAGGGGGCCGGCCACTACGTCAAAATGGTCCACAACGGCATCGAGTACGGCGACATGCAGCTCATCTGCGAGTCGTACGACCTCCTTCATCGGTTGGGCGGCCTGGACGCCGACGCCCTGCACGACGTCTTCGCCCGCTGGAACAAGGGGCACCTCGACAGCTACCTGATCGAGATCACGCGCGACATCTTCGGCTATCGCGACCCGGAGACCGGCAAGCCGCTGGTGGACCTGATCCTCGACGCCGCCGGCCAGAAGGGGACCGGCAAGTGGATGGTCGCGTCGGCGACCGACCTGGGTATTCCCCTGACGCTAATCACCGAGGCGGTCTTCGCCCGCTGCCTGTCGGCCCAGAAGGACGAGCGCGTCGCCGCCGCCAAGGTACTCAAGGCCCCCGAGCCCCGCCCCACGGGGGACCGCGAGGCGCTGGTGCGGGACGTCGAGATGGCGCTTTACGCCAGCAAGATCATCTCTTACGCCCAGGGCTTCGCCCTGATGCGGGCGATGGCCCTGGAGTCGGGCTGGACGATCAACAACGGGGCGGTGGCCCTGATGTGGCGCGGGGGCTGCATTATCCGCAGCGCCTTCCTGGGCAAGATCAAGGAGGCGTTCGACCGCGACGCGGCCCTGACGAACCTGCTGGTCGATCCCTACTTCGCCGGGGAGGTCGAGCGCTGTCAGCCGGGCTGGCGGCGGGCGGTCGGCGCGGGCGTGGCCAACGGCGTGCCGCTGCCGGCGATGGGCGCCGCCCTGGCGTACTTCGACGGCTACCGCTGCGGCCGGCTGCCGGCCAACCTGCTTCAGGCCCAGCGCGACTACTTCGGCGCCCACACTTACGAGCGCGTGGACCGGCCGCGCGGCCAGTTCTTCCACACCAACTGGACCGGCCGCGGCGGCACCACCGCCTCGACGACCTACAACGTCTGAGGGTCGGTTCCGCAAGCCGCTTGCGGCTTCGCAATCTGTGCTGCGAAGCCGCAAGCGGCTGCCGCAACAGACTCTTAGCCCCGAGGTGAGCCATGATTCCTACGGAGTTGGCGGACCAGGTACGGGCCGAGGTCAAGTCCTTGAAGGTGTCGCAAGAACAGTTCATGCAGACCTACCGGCGGCTCTGCGCCCACCACGGCGGCGCGGGCTGGCGATCCGACAAGGACATCGACGTCATCTTCTACCACGTCCGCGGGGAGATCATCCCGATCATGGAGGAGGCCGGCATGGACCACGAGGCGGTGCAGGCGCTCTGCTGGTGGGCGGAAAAACTGATCATGCACCGGTGAATCGCGAAATTGCGATTCGTCCGCGGAAATCATTTGTTCTCAGCCCCGCCCTTGGGCATAATGTTGCGCTGGTGGACTCAACTCGGGATTCCGTCGTGCGAGGTCCGGCCTCATGAATAAGTCCTACCGAGCCTGGTACGTCCTGGCCGCGCTGCTGGCTCTGGTCCCCGCCGGGGCACGCATGCTGCTCTGGCAGAGGGCCCGTCCCCAGGTCGTGGACAGGGACATGGCCCAGGCGGGCGAGACGCTCTTCAAGCACGTTTGGCAGGAACAGGACCCGCTGTCCCCTGGGGGCGATGGGCTCGGGCCGGTCTTCAACGCGACCTCCTGTGTCGCCTGTCATCATCAGGCCGGCCCCGGCGGCGGCGGCGGGCTGGAGCACAACGTCACCACCTTCACCGTCCGGGACGGGCTGGGTGCGGCCCCGCGCGAGGGCGTCGTCCACGGCTACGGCCTGGGGTGCCAGGAAACGCTGAAGGACATTCACCCTGACCTGCCGGCCGTGTCGCGGCCGTCGCTGGATCAGCTCGTCGTCCTGCAGGGGAGGGGCAACCATTGCCTGAAGTTCCCGCGCGGCGTTCACCTCTCGCAACGGAACACACCGGCGCTGTTCGGCGCCAACCTGATCGACGCGCTACCCGAACGGGTCATCCTGGCCGGCGCCAAGGCTCAGCGGTTGAAGGCGGGGATGGCTCCGGCGGACGACGAGGACCTGTCGGTCGGCCGGGCGCCGCGCCTGGCGGACGGGCGCATCGGCCGCTTCGGCTGGAAGGCGCAGACGGCGAGCCTGTCCGACTTCGTGCAGGCCGCCTGCGCCAATGAGCTGGGACTGGGCAACCCAGGCCACTCCCAACCTCGTCCCCTCGGCAAATCCACCATTCAGGCGACCGGCCTCGACCTCACGCAGCAGCAGTGCGACCAGCTGACCGCCTTCGTCGCCGCGCTGCCGCGGCCGGAGGAACGGCTGCCGGACAGCGCGGCGGCGCAGGTGACGGCCGCCGCCGGCAAACGGCTTTTCGGCTCCCTCGGTTGCGCCGACTGCCACACGCCGGACCTCGGCTCGGTGGAGGGGATTTACAGCGACCTGCTGCTGCACCGCATGGGACAGGAGTTGGTGGGCGGCGGCTCGTACGGCGAGCCGCCGTTGCCGGGGCCGGACGGCAGCCCGGGGGAGGGCCCGACGCCGAGCGAGTGGCGCACGCCGCCCTTGTGGGGCGTGGCCGACTCCGCGCCTTACCTGCACGACGGCCTCGCGGCAACTCTCGAAGAGGCGATCCGCCTGCACGGCGGCCAGGGCCAACGCGCCGCGGAGCGCTTCGAGAAACTTTCGACCAGCGAGCAGGCGCAGCTCGTCACCTTCCTGAAGACCCTGCGGGCGCCGTGACGGCACGGCGGGGCGGCTCATGACCATCAAGTTCGTGTGCAGCTGCGGCAAGCGCCTGCGGGCCCGCGACGAGATGGCCCGCCGCCGCTCGTTCTGCCCCCGCTGCGGCCAACCGGTGGGCATCCCGTCCGGCGAGCCGACCCACCCCGGCACGGCCGCGGCGCCGCTGACCCCCGCCGAACGGCTGCGCCTCGGCCGCCGGCGCGAGGGGACGCCCGCCGCCGATTCGGCAACCGTCACGCTACCACACCCGCGGCGCCCTTCGCCTTCCCCAACCGCGGAGGTCGCCCGTGACCGCGTCGGCACATTGGTCCTCGCCCTGCTGACCGGCCGGCGGGCCCCGGGCAAGCAGCGCCACCGGCCCCCCGAAACTCGCTGGTATCAGTGCCTGCTTTACCCCTTCCACGACTGGCGGCTGTGGGTCGGCCCGGCCCTCTTGCTGACCGCGCTGAGCATCGCCGGCGTGCTGCTCGCGCCGCGGCTTCTCCTGGAAGAGCCGGGGGACGCCGTGCCGCGGTGGACCCTACGGCTGTCCGCCGTGCTGGGACTGTTCCTCGGCGTCGGCTTCACGTACAACTTTCTGGGTTGTGTGCTGCGCTCGGCGGCGCGCGGCGACACCTCCCCCGTCCGCTGGGCGGGGCACACGTTGCTGGCCGCCTCGGGCGCCGCCGTGGTCTGGTTGGCCTGTATCCTGGCTGGCCCGGTCGTCCCGGCGGCGCTCGCCGTCGCCTACTGGTTGCAATGCGGCGACCCGGCGGCAGTGGATTGGCTGATCCTGGGGGAACTGGGGATACTGACGGTCGGCTATGGGCTGCTCGTACTGGCGGCGGTCGGCGAGCGCGGCCGGCTGCGCGACGCCAACCCGCTGCAGGTCATCGACCTGGCCCATCGCCTGGGCTTCCGCGCCGCGCTGGTGACCGTGGCCGGCTCGGCCCTGGCGCTGGCGCAGGGGGTGCTGCTGGTCGTCGCGGCGCTGGAACTGCATCGCGCCTGGCCGGTCGGCGTGCTGCTGCTCGCCGCGTCCTGGTTCGGCGGCCTGTTCGGGGCCACGTTCCTGTTCCGATTGCTGGGCGTGTGGTGTTATCGCACGCGCCCCGCCGAGCAGCCGTCGCCCACCCAGGAGAACACCTGACCGCGTGTCGGGGTAGCCCTCTTCCGCGCCGGCCGGCCTTTTCGCCCCCGGCCGGACGGGCCGGCGAACCTTTCCCCAGGCCGCCACCTCTGTGTAGAATGACGGTTGGACTTCCCGTCTTCGGCACGTGGCCCTATCCCGTAGGAGGTGCGGATGAATCAGCCCAACAAGCGCGTGCCGAGGCGAAATGCGAAGGCGAAGGACACTCCCATGTCGATGACTTCCGGCCCGGCGCCGAAGGACCTCAGCAGCCTCTGCCTCGACCCGGGCAAGCCGCCGGAGGTGCGGGCCAAAATCCTGCTCGACGTGCTCCAGAATGCCGAGGAGCAGCCGGCCGTTCAGCAGGCGGTGCTGACCGACCTGCTGCGCCGGACCGGCGCCCGCACCCCCGAGGCCGAGCTTGCCCACCTCAAGGAAAGTTACGAGCTGGCCCTGGCGGAGCTGGCCGAAGGAGCCGTCCGTCCGGCGACGTTCCTGGCCGTGGCCGACGGCGACCTGCCGGGGCCCGGCCCGCGCGCCCACGTCGTCACGCCCGACGGCCAGGAGCGCTGCCCCACACTGCACCCGCGCCTGCGGCTGGAAGACTTCCGCCGCGGCATGACGGTCTACCTCGACCCCAAGGGCGCCGTCGTCCTCGGCCTGTCCAGAGTGCCGGCCCACGTCGGCCAGCAGGGCCTCTTCCTGCGTCTGGTCCCCGGTACCACCCAGGTCGAGGCCACCGTCCAGAACGAGCGCCTGCTGCTGCACGGCTCGGCGGCGGTGCTGGACGCGGCCGCCGCCGGAACACTCAAGGGCGGCGACCGGCTGCTGGTCTGCCCGCGGCGCCTCCTGGCCCTTGGCTTGGTGCCGCCCGACGGCGAGTGCAGCCACCGCTTCCTCGACCGCAGCCACGTTCCCGACGTCGAGGCCGACCGCGACATCGGCCGGCCGCACCCGGTGCTGGGCCACCTTCTCGGCCGGCTGCGCGTGCTGCTGTATCGGCCCGACCTGCTGGCCCGCTTCGACCTGCGGCCACGCTGCGCGGCGCTGCTGACCGGCCCGACCGGCTGCGGTAAGACCCTGACCATCCGCGCCTTCCTGCGCCAGTTCGACCGCATGCTGACCGAGCGCACCGGCCGGCACGACCTGGGAAGCCGCGTCATCCGCGTGCGCGTGGCGGACCTGCTGTCGGAGTGGCTGGGGCGCTCGGACAAGAACGTCGAGGAGCTGTTCGACGACGTCCAGACCGTGGCCGGCACGCCGGTGCAAACGAGCCAGGGCGAGAGCCTCCTCCTGCCGGTGGTCGTGGTCCTGGAAGAAATCGAAGGCATCGCCCGGCGGCGCGGCGGTGCCGACTCAGCGGCCTACGACCGGATCCTGGCGACGCTGCTGCGGCGCCTGGACGACCCCTGCGACGACCTGGCCCGGCTGCCGTTGATCCTGCTTTCCACGTCGAACCGGCCCGACCTGATCGACTCGGCCCTGGCCCGCCGCCTCGGCCAGCGGGCGCGCTTCACCCGACTGGACCGCGAGGGCTTCGCCGCCGTCCTCGACAAAAAATTGAAGCCGGAATATGCGTATGATAGTGAGGCCGGCCAACCGGCGCCGCAGGCGCGGGCCGAAGTCCTCGCCCGCGTCACGGCGTGGCTGTTCGGGCCGGGGCCGGGCGGCGCCGCCGTCGTGGAGCTGACGCTGGACGACGGCCGCGAGATCCTCAAGCGTCGCCGCGACTTCCTGACCGGCGGCATCGTCGAGCAGGCCGTCGCCGCCGTCATCGACGAGACGGTCGCCCGCGCCGAGGAGACGGCGGCCCCGCACGTCGGCCTGACGGCTCGCGCCGTGATCGATGCCTTGCGCCGGCACATCGACGGCCTGGCCGACAACCTGACGGCGGAGAACGCCGCCGACTACCTGGACCTGCCGGAGCACACGCGCGTCGTGTCCCTCCGCCGCCCGCACGGGATGGCGGGGCACATGCCGTTCCTGTTGAACGAGTCCGAGAACTGAGGCACCACATCTACCTGCAGAAAGGACGAGGAATCATGGGGCTGGAAAAGCTGCTTCCCGAAGGATTGCAAACGGGGCCGGCCGGCGACGACTTCGGCGGCACGGCGACAGTCACGCGATCGGGTCGGGTGGACGTCATCCACGGTGTTTACGCTCACAGCCTGCCACTGGCTGGCATGACCGTCCGGCAAGCCCGGACCGAACTGGAGGAGCGCATGAACATCGACCCGGAGGCCGTGGCGGTGGTGGACGGTTCGGAGGCCGAGGAGGAAACCGTCTTGCGTGAGGGGCAGGTGCTGAACTTCCTCACGCCCGCCGGCGAGAAGGGGTAAGATGATCGGACACATCGCGGGCGGCCGCGCCGGCCCGGCCCGGGCGTCGTGGGCCCGGGCGGGCCGGCCCGTCGCCGCCCGCCTTTCCTGGCCCACGCCATGGCCGACCAACTGACAGTCCACAACGGCAAGGTGCTGCTGACCACCGAGGAGGGGCAGAGCGTCGAGCGCCCGGAGGCGGACCTCGCGGAGATGCTGCGCGGCGAGTTCCAGCCGCCGCTGGGCGAGACGGCCCTGCCCGACGGCGTCAAGCTGTACGAGTGGCGGTCGCCGCTGCTGCTCGTCGTCCACCAACTGCCGCCGCACGTCCGCCAGTTCCGCTGGATCGCCCCCGACTCGCCGCAGGAGTTCGGCCCCGGCACCGTCTACCGCAAGGTGCGGCTGAGCATCCCCTACGCCGTCACCTTCGCCCTCTACACCCAGCAGAACGGCCGGCTGTTCCTGGCGGGCAACAACGAGCTGTACTTCCGCAACGACCCGCTGCGCTGCCGCTCCGACCACCTGGGCTACCCGGCGCTGCTCAACGTGTCTCGCATCGAAACACCCAAGCGTGAGCGCGCGTGGATCTGTACGCAGTATCTGCGCTGGCCGCCCGCGGCGGACTGGACGGGGCAGCTGGAGGCGCTGTTGGAGCACACCTGGAACGGCGGCTTCAACCTGTCCAGCGAGCACCACGAAGGGGCGTCGTGGTACGGCGCCTCGCGCGGCGTTCACCGCCACCTGCACCCGGTCGAGCGCTGGGAGAAGGCCACCACGGCCAACGACGCCTTCGCCCTGGGGGTGCCGTGGAAGCCGGTGCCGCTGAGCGTCGGCGAGATCATGGATTGTCTCTTCGAGGAGCACGGCCAGCCCATCCGCGGCACGCGCCGCAAGAAGCCGCCCGGACTTGCCAGCCGTTTCATGACCTACGCGCTGCAGAAGAAATGAGCACGAAAGGCCCCCGCCATGCCGATCCCGCTCTACCTGAAGACCGACGCCCAGATGCCGCGGCCGACCGACCCGGAGTTCTACTGGCTGACGCGCGACGGCACCTTTCTCTGCCGCAATCATCCGTTCTTCGCCAGCGACGTGCCAGCGCGGCGGCCGGTCAAGGCCCTCGCTGAGCACGAGCCGCACTGCGTCGTGCGCTACCCCAAGGTCAAGGCATCGACGCTGGAGTTCATCGTCGGCTTCTTCGACCGGGTCTACCAGCTGCACCAGTCCGAGTCGGTCGTGCTGCTGCTGTGGGACCTGGAGCGGAAGCGCTACAAGATCCATGTGCCGGAGCAGGAGGCCGGCGTCTGGGAGTCGTACGGCGGCAATCGCTCGCCGCAGGACGTCCGCTACACGGTGCCGGTGCTCCCGGCCCGACACCTGCTCGTCGGCGACGTCCACTGTCACGGCAACATGGCCGCCTTCGCCTCGGCCACCGACCGCGACGACGAGCGCTACCGCGACGGCGTCCACGCGGTCGTCGGCCGCATCGAGTCGGAGCCGCCGGAGTTCCACCTGGAGCTGGCCATCGACGGCTACCGCTTCGCGCTGGAACCGGAGCACATCTTCGAGGGCTACGGCCAGCGTCGCCGCTTCGTGCCGCGCCAGTGGCTCGACAAGGTGCGCGTCAAGGTCGATGGCAACTCCCGCTGGACCTACTCCGGCAGTCGGGGGCGCTCGCGCGACCACGACGCCTGGGACAACTACGGGGCCTGATCGGGGGCCGGGTCAAGAGGTGTGTACATGAGCGCGACTCAATCCGACCTGGTCTGCGGCCTGGCCGAGGGCAGCCGGATCAAGGTGGTCGGCCTGGGGGGCATCGGCTGCGCCGTCCTGCAGTACCTGGCGGTGTTCCTGAAAAGCCTCGATCGGCCGCTGCGGCTGGTGCTGATCGACGGCGACCAGTTCGAGATGGCCAACGGCCGCCGCATGGTCTTCCAGAGCGTCGGCAACAAGGCTGAGGTCAAGGCGGCCGAGACGGCCGCCTGGCTCGGCGATTGCGAGGTCGCCGTCGCCGCCGTGCCGCGCTACCTGACCGTGGAGAACGTCGGCCAGTTGGTCCGGCCGGGCGACCACGTTTTCCTGTGCGTGGACAACCACCCGACGCGCAAGCTGCTCTCGGACCACTGCAGTACCCTGGCGGACGTGGCCCTGTTCAGCGGCGGCAACGAGGGCGTCGATCCGCCGCGCGAGCGCGGCACCTACGGCAACGTCCAGGTCTACCTGCGCCGCGGCGGCCGCGACCTGACCGTGCCGCTGACGCGCTTCCACCCCGAGATCGCCAACCCCCGGGGGAAGCTGCCGACCGAGGCCAGCTGCGTCGAGCTGGCCCTGTCCACGCCGCAAATCCTCTTCACCAACCTGGCCGTCGCCAGCGCCCTGCTCAACGCCTTCTTCGCCTACGCCTGCGGCCGGCTGCACTATCAAGAGGTGAAGCTGGACGTGCTGGAGGCGCGGATGCTCCCGCAGCTGCCATTGCCGGCGGCCGAGCTGCCCCAGCCGCTGACCGCGCCGGAGTAGGGCTGTCCCCTGTCGCGAGTTTATTACTCCTCCTCGGGGCTGGAGCCGGTGGCGTTGCCGGGTT